>Ga0315315_10000018_pt1 | contig 130695 bp, 87 predicted proteins | sample M140m3416metaG_FD_203699 | JGI IMG/M metagenome (GOLD analysis project Ga0315315, IMG submission 203699) | Ammonia-oxidizing marine archaeal communities from Monterey Bay, California, United States - M1 40m 3416 | ecosystem: Environmental > Aquatic > Marine > Intertidal zone | place: USA...
CTATCTCAGCAGGGCATGCAAGCGTCGGAGGAAGGGGGACGCCTAGAGCGCGAGCTCGCTCGCGCTCGCGAGGCGCTCGAGAATGAGGCAAACGAGAAGAGATCCATGGAAGAGAAGTTTTCGAAGATGTGCGAGGAGCTATCTCAGCAGGGCATGCAAGCGTCGGAGGAAGTTGATCGCCTGCAAGGTGAGTTGCAGGCGGCGCAAGCGGCGCTCGATAGCGCGGTGCGGGATTCAACGGAGATTCGCATTTCTGCTGATGGCTACAAGATGAATCTTGAAGCAGCGCAATGCGAGCTTGATGCGTTACGATCGCAAAGCGGTGACACGTCATCAGACCTTACAGAATATAAGAACAAGGTTGAATCATTGCAGTCCGAGCTTTTGTCTGCCCGTGAGGACTCTATGAAAACAGCAGAGGCTTTATCGCGAGAACAAATCAAATTTCAAGGCATGGAGGAAAAGTTGGCAAATATCGTAGCATCGAGCGGGGCAGACAACGTTGAGATTGAAACTTATAAATCACGGCTTGCGAGCAGTGAATTAGAACTCGAAACTCTTAGGGTGAAAGCAGCGGTAAATGCTGAAGAAGCAGAAAAGTATCAAGTAAATCTCATCGACGCCCGTGAGGAAGTTGCAAGATTAGCCGATGAAATTGGCGAGTGGAAGAGCAAAGCAGATTCTCTCGAACACCAACTCGGTCAAGTTCAGATGGAGCACCCCGACAAAGATGAAGATGCAGAAAAAAATCGTCAGCTTGAGGACGAGTTAGAACTCTTAAAAGAAAAAGTCTCAGCGTCATCGGCTGAAATAGAGTCATACATGGGTAAGTTGGAGCACGCGGAATCTGAACTTTCAGTGATGCGAGCTGAGATTGAAGGAGGAAAACACGAAAGATCCGAACAAAACCAGGAAGTGATCGCGCGCATGCAAATTGAAGTTAGTGCAGCAAATGAGCGAGCTGATCGCTATAAGCAGCGTTTGCTTGAGCTCGAGGAAAATATGCAGCTCAAGTTAGAATCCCTTGAGTCGATTGCTGAATTTTCTGAAACAGAGGAAGTGCGATTGCTGCAGGAACAAATTTCGAGGCTTGAGTCAGAAAACGCCGAGGCGAACTCAATGCTGAAAAACATGGAACAGGATATAGCGAAAATGCGTGTCTCTTCTATCGAGCCTTCTCAGTCTCCAATGTGGCTGATCGAGGAAGAGCGGCGTGACATGGAATTATCTATGCTTGAAGCGAGACAAGCAGCACAGCTCTCATTGGCACAAGTGTCGCAGGCGGTAACCAAAATGAGACAACAAGCGCGAGGCGAGCTGGTTTCGCATGCCATCTCTTGCGAGTTCAAAGTACGCAAAGATGTTGGCGAACATCAATTCCTTTGTTTGGTAGGAAGTTGGCACGAGTGGGATGTACAGACAGCTGATTACATGCAGCGCGGCGCTGATGGTACCTGGCAAGTTGCCATCACGCTCTTTGCAGATGAGGCGTACGAATATAAATACTGTGTTTGCGAGGTAAATGAGCACGGTCAGCGTGTTCCAATAGAGTGGCAAGTAGGCCACAATCACGGCTTTGCCTTCGATTCAAATCTAATCGTCAATCAGAACATGAAGGCCAAGGCGCAGATCCGAGATAAATTTCTCGCGGATCCAGCGCATACCCCAATAATCTTATTTGGGCCAAATGGTGAAAAGTTTGAGACGGGTAGTACGGCGCTGCTCCACAACTTCTCGAATCACATCGCTGAAAGTGGATTTGAGAATTTGCGAACGAGTCTTGAGCGTTTAAATGCCATCCTCGCGAAGTCACAGCGTAAAAATCTTGAGGCGTAGATCAGTAGCAAAATGTTGGGGCGAGATTCCTTCAGGCATAGATTCCTTCAGGCTTAGACACGAAGTAGTTCTTCCTTAACAAATTCAATTTCAAAACAAACTATAAATTTTATTTACTGAGCGGCTGCACATGTACTAAGTAATGTCGTTTAATATTCTCCTGGCGATGCGACGAGTATCCCACCTTGCGTCAAGTCTGCCCATTTCAAACACTTCACTGCACGGCGTGTCGCTACGCTTGCGGCGCGCGCGCTACGACTCTGAATTGACGCAACGTCCAGGTCGCACGCATTAGCCGAACGCGCTCCACGCGTCGTCGTGCACAGTCAAATACGCTCGACGGCGAGATGATCGACGCCGCGGTGGGTGTTGGCGGCAACGTTGTCGAGTCCGAGGCTCTGTTGGAGCCTGCGAGTGGGTCGGGACGCGATCGTCGTCTCGCACGCAAAGCATTACAATGGTCCGGCGCGATGCTGACGTTTGCGTCGTTCATCGCGCTCGGCGTCGTTGCAAAGCGGCGCTGGGTTGGCGTTGAGCGCGCGAGCGCGGCGGCGTTGGGAGACACGCCTGGAACAGTGCGCGTGGAATCGTTCGACACCGCGGCTTGTCAGTGGCGTCTTGATCGTGCGCTTGACGAGAATATTCGGTGTAATCCGGCTGGCACAGACGTCGTGGTAGTGCCCAAACTCAAAGCGGTGTACGTGGATGTGACGAAGGCGGCGAGTGAAAGTATACGAAGTCGTCTATTAGATGTCTACAACTCAAGCTGGACAAATGAAGAATACGCCATGGACGAAGGGAACAACATCGTTCGTTCGACTACTTCTTCGTTGTCGGATGAATTGTTGGATTCATACAAATTCTTCACGTTTGTACGAAATCCAAGTGAGCGTTTCGTCTCTGGCTATCAGCAGGCTTTCTGTCGCTCTTTGTGTCAGGGATGCATGCATGGAAAGACACCCACCCGGCCTCCGACGATTGAGCAGACGATCGATTTGATAGAAATCATGCGCGGTAGGGCGAAGCATGACGACAGCTTTTGCTCGAATCGTCTGGGGGCGCCGCAAGACCAGAGCTTTTTGAACAATCCTTGGTTGGATGAGCACTTACAATCAACCGTATCGAGGCTCAGTGGTGTAACTCGACGTGGCTCGCGCGTACCAATGCACTTTATAGGTCGAACTGAGTCGTTGGACGAAGATTGGAACCGTCTTATGGATGAGCTCGGCGTCGAACCAAGTCACCCTGTTCGTGCTCCGCTCAAGCACGTCGAGCACGAGTGCGCGATCTCCGAGCGCGAAAGACATTTGAAAGCCCAACGTGACGTATTCTTCTCTCACATAGTCCGTGGTGAACGAGCTCCAGAATCAGGCGAGCTTTATGAACCAGTGGAAGTCATTTACTCACGCGACAGAGCCGAGGTACACATCCCGAAGCCGAGTACCGCAAACGGTGGTGCGTACTTTGATAGATTCAAAACGCTCTACGAGGACGATTACCGATGCCTCGATTATTAGCCATTTAGCCAACACTTACCATTAGCGTTCATCATTAGCTAGCTCGATGAATTAGACTCCTTCAACTTTCAACTTTCAACCACGCCCGATGTCCCCCACAACGCTTCAGACGCCGCCGCGTAGTTCGGCCGATCCCACCGCGGCGTCATGGAGCTTGCATCGCGCGACACCGCGCGATCGACACTGACGCGCGCGTTACCATTCGACGTATTCGACGCCGACACCGACGCACCGTCGTGCAGCGACACCGACGCCACGAACGGCTTGGCTGCGACGAACAAACCGTTGAATCGCAGCGACGAAGACGCCGTCGTTGAGCTTCGGGCGATCGATGCAGCGCTCCGTGCGGCGCTGCACCGCGCACCACGAACGATGAATGAAGTTGTGACGAAAGGGGCGACGCTGGATCTGTGTGCGGACCTCATAGAGCGCGAGGATGAGGCGATGCGCGCGGCGGGAGCAGGACGTCGTCGAGCGACAAGCTCGAGCGAAACCGAACGCGAGGAAGACGTGCCATGGGGCACACCGACGAAGGCGGCGGTGGAACGATTTGCAGAAGAGCTGGAGGTGGTTCTCAAAGAGAAGGAGAACGCGGTGATTGGACTTGAGAAGACTTTGGCATCGAAGCGCGAAGCGACGCTTGCATTTGAGCAGCAAAGAGCGCGGGCAGCGCAGAGCGAAAAAGCGCTGCACTTCGCCGAAGGCGAGATTGTGAGACTATCGAAGAAGGTGAATGAGCTCTCCAAAGTTTTGGAAGGCTCGAGGGCAGAGTCCGCCCAACGTTGGGAAAAATTAAAGAAGGCAGAGAAGCGACTTGCGGAGGCGCAAGCCAAGGACGAGGAAAATCTGCGTGCGCTTGCGATGCTTCGAAAAGATTTGCAAACTGAGCGTCAAATGAACAAGTCAAAAGAAGCCGAGATATCTCGACTGCGCGATGCGTTCCGAGATGTCAGCAACGGTAAAAAGATTGAAAACGTGGGTGATGAGCAGAATTTGAAGCGAATTCAAGACCTGGAAGAAAAGATTGTTCAGTTGGCTGTTTCCGTATCAAAGCAGTCTTCTGCATCTTCAGTACCACGACGTTCGAACGAGCGCGAGTTGAATTTGTTAGTCCACGAGCTCGCTAAAGAAGAGTTGAAATCCAGAGCTCGAGCGGACGCCGCTGAGCAACTCGTTACTACGATGCGAGCAGAGTTAGATTCAAAGACGGTCGAAGTTATCACGCTGCGTCAGCACATCAATACTCTTGATCAAAAACATCCCGTTAGAACCATCTCACGCGGGTCCTTAGACTCACCGCGATCGGTGTCAGTTTCTCTAGAAGAGATTGATCAGAACCTTCAACGAAGTTGCGATCGCGCCGAACAGCTTTGCCAACGTCTTTCAACGGTGATGTCTTCTGGTGGAGCATCAACGGGTGGATATTCTCAGAGAATGATGGAAACCCCTCTTAGTGTGTCGAGCGATCGTTCAGAGGACAAGATTCGCGAGCTTCAAGAAGCGCTTGATGATCAATCTCAGCGTCGAGACGAGGCTGAGAAACTGGCAGCCAAGGCGGCGAGTGATGCATCAGCCTTGCGAGATTTGATCACCGCAGAACGCATAGCATCTGCTGCTGCAATGATGGCTGAGTCGAGGGGCTTGACAGGAGCGTATGTCGCGCGAGGAAATACGCACAATATGTCTCCATCAACTTCTGATGTCACATCGACACCGAGCCGTAGTCCTCGACCGTTTCAACACACACCACGAACGACGTCGTCGATCTTCGGAGGTGCTCCCGTAGGCCTTTCAAAAGAGTTGGAAGAAGCGCGGCGCACCGCTAATAAAGAGCGTAAGCGCGCGGAAGTGGCCGAGGAGACAATATCTCGATGGAGCCGTCTCGCAGATTAGAGTAGCTGAATAGAATTCAATTTGTATATCAACACGCTAGCTTAGTCCATCGCACTTTGCCAAACTTGACGAGTTTAATCACCAACTCACTTACTTCGTCTTCCTTGACGAAGCACTCACACTGCTCTGGAAGGATGGTTAGCGGGAGCTCGGCGACGGCGAAGCGATACGATCTTGCTGTCGCAGCAAGCTCGATGGAGAAACTTTGCGATCCGAATTTGCGATCAACTATTCTAAATGACGAACTTTCCTTTGGTAGTTGAACAAACACGTGCGCAAAACGCTCGTCGTCGTACCAGACGTACTCGTGCAAACTGATGGCGTCCTTTGCTGTGCCCGTTGCACGGATCCGAACGTCTTCACGAGAGACCACCGGTGGTTCAAACGTCCTCCCTTGAATCCTGAGGTGATCTTCCCGTCGTTTACTAATCACTGGCTCCTCCTCGGAATCCGATAAAGACGACGCGAGGGCGTCCCACTTCGCATACATATTGCCTGCGCCTGAAAATGAAGCGACAGGATGGGTGTGCCACTCTCACAACTCCAATCGCGTTAGTAAGAGTCATATGCCAAGACATCTTCATAGTCATACGGGTTCCCACTCATCGACAGCTTTTCCGTCGTTCCTCGTCCCTTGAAAGCCTTTAACTTGAGAGGCAGCGGTTGGGACGCGCCGACTGTGAGTTCCAATCGAGCATCGTTCTCTCCCGGCTGCAACTCTTTGATGCTGCCAATTCTACCAGAGTTCAACACGTCGTCATTTGCCTGGTCTTTCACCGATCCGAACACATCGGCGTTGTACACGACATCCTTCGTTGGGTTAAGCGCTTTGAAACTCAACAGAATACACTTCGCCTTGTATGTCCCTGATCCGGGAACGCCTCCCGCCATCCCGCATGACGATTGTTCAATCGTACTCGCATCGATCGCGATCTCCACCGGTTTGGCTTGCACCAAACTCGCACCGAGCATCGTCGCGAGCGCGGTCGCGGCGGCGATCGACTTGGCGGAGTTGGACACGCGTCCATAGGATATGGCGTCAACTTTGACGCATCGCGACGTCACGCGAGCGCTGTTGGCGCGGGTGGGAGTCCTAAAGAGGCTCACGCGTGCGTGCGTGGAGACACACGAGTTCGTCATCGTCTCGCGCGCGAACGTTTGAAGTTTTGGCTGTTCGGTGGTTTGCTACAAGAAATGCTGCACTAGTTCGAGGGAACGGCTTCGGGTTCGACGGTGGGCGCGGAAGCGTCTTGGACTTGCGTAAGATCGACATTGACTTCAGGTTCGCCCACCTTGGCCGTCGCCTTTGCCTCCGCCGTGACCGCCTTCACCTTGTTCGTCGCCTGACTCAAGCCTTCGCCGATGGTCGTCGTGGCGCTACTTATCACCTTGCTCTCCATCGCCTTGTTCATCGCCATGCCAGCAGCGTCTCGTCCGATCCCCACCACAGCGTTCGTCGTCGCAGTTATCTTCAGCGACTTGTCAATCTCTGCGACCTGCGCCGACGCGGTGGTTGACAGTTTCTTGACGCCCGTCGACAAACCAGCCTTTTCATCAAATTTCTTCATGCTGGACGATATTTGTAATTTCTCATCCATAGCCTTGATATTTTCTTTCGTCTTAGCCGTGATTTGATTTCTCTCGTCGAAATCCTTCACCGCCGCCATGGCTTGCTTGCCAGCGAGAAGCGTCTTGCCTAAAAATCCAGCGAACTTGGATTCAAAGCTGTTCAGCGTCGTGCCCTCGTTCGCGACGTCGTCCGAAACCGGGTACGCGCACTCCGCGATGTTCAACGGATGATTGAGTAACAAACATCCGTTTAATAGCACCGCCGCGCTCACCGCCTCCTTGTGCGTGAACTCGATCACGGCTTTGCGTCCGCTCTTCGTGGCGACGTTGAAGATGCGCACGCGCTCAATCTCCCCTGCCGTGCTGAAGAATTCCCTCAAATTAGACTCTTCCGCGCTTGGAGCGACGTTTGTGACCTGTGTGATGCACGATCGAGCGTGTGCGCGTCAGTAATCACGCGCGAGGCGAGAGATCTCGAACGAAATCTTATTTCAACGTGCCCAGTCGGAGAGGCGAGAATCGTGCCGTTGGGAGCGAAACTGCGCGTACGGCGCGTGACGATCGCGAGCAAAGACGCCGCGCATCGCGTTTCGTCCGCTGACGCACCGTAATGGCTGACATAGTGTCGATGACTTGCGTCGGGTTGTGTTGAGATGTTACAGTGAGTGACAGGTGGTGTGGCTGGGTGAGTGCTCCATAACTAATCGTCCCGGGAGGACGTACCGCTTAGGGCGGCAGCTTTTAGAGTCTCTATATCTATGGGTATTGCGCTCGTTGACGAAGAAGCGCCGGTGAGCTCGTCGAGGACTTGCGTGATAGCGGCTTTGACAACGGTGCGGCGTTCAGGTTCAAGGCCTTCGCAGGCCTCGAGCGCAGCGCCAAGAGAGCGACCTGTGATGGCGACGACTTTACCTCGAGTCTGCGCCACTAATAAAGGAACGACAATCAACAAAGCTTTTGAGATGTCTGTCGCGGCGCGAAGCTGCTCTTCGAGGCCTTTCTTGTGCACGTGCAGCATCGAGCGTTCCGTTTTTTTATTCGGCGCCGGAAGGCGGACTCCAAATAATTCGCAAAGTCTTCCTAGGGAATCCATGACGTCCATGGGTGATTTCTCACGACGGATTGCGTCGATTAAGTCGCGACCTAAAGCTTTCGCTTTGTTGCCATCCGAAAAACTTTCCACGATGAATGCACGAAGCTTTTCTGTCAAAGGCGCTGCGCTATCGCCCTCATCGAAACTCTTTTCGGCTTTCGATCGTAAAAATGCGTCCGCACATGGCACGGCGTATCTTCTGCATGTGTATGTCATGGCGTGTGAGTCGTGCGACAACACCTCTGCGGTTCCCTTGGAGCATAACAATGCCGTCGGGTACGACGCCAGGAATATCTTCTTTGCCGCGTCGCAAGACATTCTGAGCTTATCGCCGTGACTCGCTATCGCGAATGAAATGCGTTCTTTAAATGCCAATACTGCCGCAACTTTATGCACTCGCACCAGTTCTTGAATCAAGTCGGCTTCCACGCCCGGAACGGCGCGTTTGACGGCTGCGATGACGTCTGAATCTCCGACCGAATTTGCCACGAGGAATTCACGCAGCGTGGCAACATCCTTCTTCTCGTTCTCGCGTATGGCTTTTTCAGCAGCCAATTCCCCGAAGCGTTTAATCGCATCTGTGCACTTTTTGATGAAGGATTTCGTAACCACGTACTCCCTGCCAAACTCGACATGCTTCTGCAACACACTCGTCTGGGCGAGCGTCTCGGCACAACTTGTCAAGCCTTCCGGTAAGACGTCCGGCGTGTAACAATAGCCATCTTCGTCGAGCGCTTCTGAGACGGCAGTTTCGAACTGATCTAGAACTCTTTTAGCGACGAAACACGCCGGCGATCCGAACTCCAAGTGTGACTCGTCCGCTTCTGAGAGAATTTTCTTTGCTTGCTTTGCATCAAAACCGACGCGTGCCGCGGCGTCGACGCTCACAACGCCCATTTGTGCAAACATCTCCAAAAGCTTCTTGCGCTGACGATCCAAGTGCGCCGCTGGGTACCAAACGCCTCCAGACATCTCACCACTGAGTCTCACCGCTTTCGACTTGATAACTTCGCTCAATACGCTTCCCACAAGCTGCGCTCTGGCCTCCTCGCCGAGCGCCTCGCGGAGCAGAGCGTCGCGAGAAGTTGGCACCGCACACGCCATCAAAGTCTCACGCACGCGCGATGTGAGTTTCGCGACGTACTCGGAGGTGTAAACTAAACTTCCGTCCATCTTAACGTCCGACGCGCCGACGACGCGTTCGCGCAAAACTTTCACCACCAAGTCGGCACCGAGCGAAAACTTACGCGCGACGTCCGAAACAGTCGCCGTTCCGTTTTCGCGCAAAATCTCCTGCGTCTCCCTCGCGACGTCGTCAAAGTATCCATCCGTCATGAGTTCCCCCTCCAAGAACCGCGCGCCGCTCGACGCGTTTTCTCGAGCCAAAGCCTTGGCCGCGCGTTCGCACGTCGACGCGTCCACCCCGAGCGCCGTCGACAACGCCACCACTCCAACGCGCCCTCCGCATCGCTCCACCTCTCGCATCACCTCTTCCCGCACCCTCTCCGTCGTCACGTACGCCTTCCCATCACCCGCGCGCGTCAAAGATTCGTTCGCCACGACCCCCAGCTCGCGCATCTTCGCGACGAGCGCGACGGCGTGCGCGTCTCGCCACGCGAACGCCGCGCGTCCCCCCTGTGCGTCCCTCGCGCGAGATTCCTCGACATCTCCCATCACGCGCGACGCGCGCGCGACGTCGCGCGCCCCGCAATCGCCCCATCGCCGGGCGCCGGTCGCCGTCGCGATCGCGCCCGTTCGTCTTCTTTTTTCTCGAACGCGCGCGAAAACGCGTAAAAAAACGCCGATTCCCGTCGCGCGCCTTTCGGATTTCGCGACGACGGTTCGCGACTCAAATGCGACCCCCTCCCCGCGCGGGGTCCGCGATCGCGCGCGACGCGGCCCTTTCGCGCGCGTGCCGCGACGCTGCGATGGGGGCTGGCGTCGCGGGAGAACACCGCGCGCGGTGGTGCGCGTCGTCGGCGCGCGCGGATCGCCCGTCGAGCGCGCGCGCGGTCGTCTCTTGCGTCGCGTCGCGCGTCGCGCGTATTTCGCGTCGCGACGCGCGCGCGGGCGACGCGCGATCGCGGCGACGATCGAGCGATCGTCGCGAATTCGCGCGCGAAAACTTTGCGCGATCGCGCGCGCGATGGTGACGCCGGTGACGGGGCAAACGGCGCGTGCGGTGGATGAGAGCGAGGAGAACGAGGTCGTTGACGCCGCGCGCGGTGATGCGCGCGAACGCGCGGCGGCGTTTCGACGAGACGTCGAGATGCGATGCGACGCCGTGCGACGGGACGCGGAAGCCGCGAGCGCGGAGCAGGAGGAGTTGCGAGCGAAATTGGCGACGACGACCACGGAGAACGCGAGTGTGAGAGAGAGCGAGACGGACACGAAGATTTTGAAGACACCACCGGCGACGCCGAGCGATTGCGTGCATCTTTCGTTGAATGCGTGCGATTTCAACGTGAGCGCAGACGCGGAGGAGCTCGTCAAGGCGTTGTTGAAGAGTCAACGCGAACGGGAGAGTTTCGTCGAAGTGGCGCAGGAGACGGGCGCGGCGCGCTCGAAGGGATCTTCGAATAGAAGTGGGCACTCAACTCCGGACGATATCAACTATGGATTTCACAAAGCGCAGTTGCGCGATGAGTTGGAGAAGATTCGGCGTCAAGTGCTCGAGGAGACGCTCACGCTCGAAGGGCTTCGTCGGGAAACGGCTGAGTTACGAACGACGCGCGCGGCGACGTCGAGCGATGAGGCCGTGGTGAAAGACAAGCTCACCAAGACTCGCACGCAGTTGACGCTCCTCGAAAACGAGCAAGCGCAATTGACGGAGGACCTGGAGTACCAGCACAAGAGTTCCGCGGCGGTGCGCAAGGCGTGTCAGGATGAAGAGCACAGGTTGAGAAAACAGATTGATGAACTGAGGAAAGAGGCCGCGGATGAGGAGGAACGCGCGATGCAGTTGAAGTCCGATACTTGTATCGCCGTGGAAATTCTCGAAGAGCACGAACAGTACATCGAGAAGGTTAAGGGAAAGTTGGAAGGATTAGAAGCCGAAGTCGAATCAAAGACGAAGCTCTTGAGAGAGCTCGACTGCGATCAAGGTTCGATTGAAGAGGAGTTGGAAGCGTTGCGGACAAAGCTTAAGGAAGAAAGTGAACTAGGTGACAGATTACGGGCGAAAGAAGCGGAAGATAGAGCGAATGCGCAACGCGCGTTGGAAGCCATCAAGACTGAGGCTGAAAAACTTAAAGAGGACAAGCGCAGTTACGAAGCCGACATCGAGCGATCACAAGAGGCACTCGCCGAGGCTGTGCACCTATTGCAAGTTGCAAAGGATACGGCGGAGCAAGAAATGTCATGGACTGCGAACCCGCTTCGAACACCACCACCGTACCGTCAAGTTGGACATTCTTATGTGTATGACAGCGCGCAAAATTCACCGTTGGAAGCCCCGATGCAGGGTGTTCGTTTGTTCGACGACAGCCCGATGATGAAAGTCTCGGCAGAGGACAAAGCGTACCATCGTCTGATGATCATGGAAAAAGCGGCAAAAGATGCCGAAGCTCGCAGAATGGCAGCTGAATCCGGCGCCCACACCGCTGAAGTACGCCTGCGAAGAATGGTTGAATTTGTCAACCGCCTCGGGCCCTCCGCGACGTCTTCACCATCTCGACCACGCTCACCGCAATCGGGAGACTATGCCATCTATCGTCGGGACTCTCCGACGAACTCCGTCATAGATTCTCTCGATTCTCTTCGGTTGCAGCTCGCTTCGGCGGTCAAGCAAAAATCTCGAGCGGGACTTGACAAAGTCTCGCGACGCCGCGAGAGCGCGCCTCGAGAAGAGCTTCACTTTAAGCTCAATCAACTCATAGATGAGATTGGGAAGACACGTAAGCACTACTAGTTGTTGTTAATTTAATTAGCGCGATTAACAAAAGCGACACGGATCGATATGCGTCCTCCGTCGCTGCGAGTCGGTTCGTCGCGAGCGAGCGTCCGCCGCACGGGCTGCCGCACTCGTCCGCGCGCGCGGCAGCCCGTGCGCGAGATGGGCGCGCGTCGAAGGAACGATATGAACATGGCGTTCGTGTGCGCCGTCATCCTTCGCCTCGTCCTCATCGCTTGGAGCGCGTATCAAGACGCAAACTTTGACGTCAAGTATACCGACATTGACTACTTCGTCTACACCGACGCCGCGCGTCATGTCGTCCGCGGCGGATCGCCGTATGAACGAGCAACGTATCGATATCCACCGCTATTGGCCGTCTTACTCGCGCCGAACGTGTTGGTGCACGAAATGTGGGGGAAAGTGTTCTTCAGCACGTTGGACATCGCGGTGGGCGGTTTGATTTTGAAAATCGGTCGGCGACGCGGTATGAACGCGCGAGAGCTCAAATATGCTTTGTGGTGTTGGTTATTTAATCCGTTCACGTGCGCGATAAGCACGAGGGGAAGCTGCGAGGCATTGACGGGAGTGTTGATGCTGTTGACGGTTGAGGCTCTCACCGCGGGCGCAACGACAAGGGCCGCAATCGCGTACGGATTCGTCGTTCACATGAGGCTGTATCCAATCATACACGCATTGATGTTCGTTGCGTTTCTTAATAAGGATTACATGGGCAATCGCGCTTTGTTCGGTAAGCGAGGATCCAAAGCGCTTTCGTGGGTGACGGTAGAAAACGTCAAGTTTGCCGTGGTTTCGTCGGCGACATTTTTCGCGCTAACGGCTGGTTCGTACGCCGTGTATGGCATGGATTACATCGATGAGGCAATTCTGTATCACGCGCAAAGAAAAGACCATCGTCACAACTTCTCACCGGCGTTTTACGGGATATATCTGAGCATTCATCCGACGACGGACGCTCCAGACTTGAACGGTTCAGCAATCGTTCAAACCGCCGATCGGTTGGCTATGAGTCCGTTGCCCATGCTTACAGTCGTTCTATCACTTGGGTTTGCGTTTGCTAGCGACATGCCTTTCGCACTTTTTGTGCAGACACTCGCGTTTGTAGCTTTCAACAAGGTGTGCACGGCGCAATACTTTGTTTGGTGGTTCATGCTCTTGCCACTCGTTTTACCATCGCTGATGCGAAGTGCGAATCGAAAACGTGTGGTGTTCGCCACGCTGATTTGGCTCATCGCCCAGTTACACTGGCTGGCTTGGGCGTACGCCCTCGAATTCAAAGGGGCGCAAGTATTTGAGAGCGTGTGGTTGGCGTCCATCGCGTTCTTCGGCGCAAACATTTGGCTCTTGTTGAACATCATCGCAGCGTATGCGCACGCACCGATATTTTCCAGAGGTCGCTTGCAGAAGTTTTCAAAAGTAGAATAGTTCCTTAGCTCCCGATAGCTCTAGCGTTCTCATGATGATTCAATTCATCACCGTTGCCGAAACCTCAAACGAGGTCATTTCGGGAGAGGCTGACCGCATAATCGTTCGCGCAGCGTCTTCACGAACACTTACGCCATGCTTGCTAGCATCACGACTACACCCCTCATCGTGAGACCGGTGCATCGCCGCGCGCGCGTCGATCGAACGCGCGTCGTCGCCAGAGACGCCTCATCGCTCGCGCCGAAGAAGGTTCACGAACGCACGCAGGAAATCGCGAGTATCGCCGCCAAACCTGCGCCGGTGCCGGTAAAGAAGCCGCTCTTCGCAGATGTGTCTCCGGTGCAAGCCTTTGGCGTGGGCGGCTTCCTCGCGGCGGCGATCATCAAGGGTCACATCGCGGCAAAATCGGGAAGCACACTGCGCAAGACTCGAGCCACGCTGCGCTACTTCGACGCACGAGGCGCGGCGGAGGTCATTCGCACGATTTTTGCCGCGGCAAACGTCGATTACGAGGATTATAGATACACCTTCTCTATGGATGGGCCGAAGCCGCAGATCTGTGAGCAGCACGGGGTCGATAAGGAGGCGGGGATGTTCGATGCGAATCTTAAGCGTCTTCCTGTTCTCGAGGTCCAAGGCGAGATGATCGGGCAGAGCCGCGCGATTGAGCGATTTGTCGCCAAAGATTTGGGACTCATGGGCAAAGGGAAGATAGACGAGGCTAAAATCGATGCGATTTGCGAACATGTGCGAGATCTGCGGGACGCGTATCAAAAAGCACGCGGTAATCCGTTCGCGCCGCCGACGCCTGAAATTGAAGAAGCGATGGCGAAGTGGTACGATGAGACGATGAAGACGTGGATGGGCAAACTTGAATCCGTCGTCGGCGACCAATGGTGCGTCGGAAAAAAGATGTCACTCGCGGATATTGTGCTTTACGTCGCGTTAACGCAGGCCTTCTCCGATGCGGAAAAGGCGGCGGCATCGTATGTCGACTGCCCCAAAGTGTCCGCCATAGTCGACAAGGTAGGCGAAAACGCGGGCATTCAAAAATGGTTAGAAACGCGACCGGAGAACCGATTCTAAGACGTCCAAAAGTTCTCGGAATCTTCGCGCAAAAGAGATTCATATCGAGCGAGACTTATTACTCGCCACGTGGCTGAAACGTTTGCAATTATTACAGAACAAAGAAAGAGACGCAATCCGTGTTAATAATCGTCATCTAGATAGTTGCCGTCGTCGATTCCATCTCCATCGATTTCGTCGTACCCCCACGGACTCGATGTCTTGACCGGGGGCTCGCGGGCAACATCGATGATGGCGTTGATGGCGTCGAGGCACTGAAGCCCCTCGGCGTCGTCCGCCGTCGGTCCCGGCTGCGTCGGCCCGAGCGGTACGCTCGGAGACAAGTCATGCAAAAACCAAGGATGATGGTATATCCCTGAGACAGTTATTCTATTCTTCGGATCGACGTTGAAAATTTGCGTGAGCAAATCCTTGCACTCGTCTGTCATATTCTGCGGAAGGTCGAATTTGGCCGACAACACGCGCTGCATCATCTTGTGCGAGTTGTTTGGATCTTGAGGATCCGAAAACGGATATCTACCCACTAACATGACGTACAATAAAACCCCACACGCCCACACGTCCGATGCCGCGCCATCGTACGGTTGCGCCCCGCTATACACCTCCGGCGAAATGTACGCCGGCGTCCCGATTTGCGTCTTTGGCTGACTGTCGAATCCCCCTTTGGAGAACCCAAAATCACAAATCTTCAGCACCGGCGTCGTCGTGAGATCCACCAGCGTGTTCTCAAGTTTCAAATCTCGGTGCGATATTCTCATATTATGCAAATACTCCACCCCCGAGATCAAGTGTTGAAAAAAATACCTCGCCTGCGACTCCGTAAAATTCCCTTGCTGCTGCACGTACCCAAACAGTTCGCCCCCCCCGATCGCCTCCATCGCCACCGCCAGGTGCGTCGGCGTCACCAGCACCTCCTTAAACTTCACGATGTTCGGATGGCTCAGGTTCCGATGATTCGTGATCTCTCGTCGCACGTGTTCGGTGATCTTTTCACCGCGTTCGATGTACTTCAGCGCGTACATTCGCCCCGTGGTTTTCTCGCGCATGAGTTTCGTGTACCCGTACGACCCGGTGCCGAGCAGGGCGTCGTTCACCGGTTCGTACCGCGCGTCGTGATCATCGACGTCGACGTCCGCGCGCGCTCGCGTCGCGGTCGCGGGCGTCGCCATGCCGTCGCGCCGTCGCGACGCCGTCGTCGCGGTCTGCGCCCCGGGCGCGCGCGACGCCGCCGACGCCGCCGATCGATCGATCGATCGATCGATCGATCGTGGACGACGGTTCGCGATCGGGACGCGAATCGACGCGCGCGATATCGACGCGTGTGACGGCGCGCGCGCGCGCGGTGACGGCCAGTGCGCGACGCGCGCGCGAGCGGAGCGTCGAAGACGACGCGCGCGCGCGTCTGAATCGTCGCGGCGGCGCGCGGTCGAGACGCGGGACGACGGGACGAGGGGAAGGGATACGGCGCGACGCGTCTCGCGGCGACGTCTCGAGCGCGGGACGAAGGCGCGGGATGGAGGACGACGCGGAGTGCGAAACGGAATCGACGAACGCGACGAGCGCGAAGGATGCGACGACGTTGGGCGAAGTTGGAGCGGTGCCGCCGTTACCGTCGGAACCGCGACCGAGGGGAAGAGGAGAGCGGGGCGGGGGCGGGGACGGCGCGCGAAGCGTTCCCGGCTGGCTTCACGCGGCGGAGGTTGGAGGGAAGATTCAGCGCGAGCGCGGGATGAGGAGCGCGAACAATATCGAGGGATTGCCACTCGATGGATTTACGAGGGATATGACGAGTCTGGGACAGTGGGCGCGCGTGGGAAACGGGGGTAAGAGGGCGATGGGTGACGCGCTTCGAGCGACGTCGTTTGCGTCGCTCGAGTCGGCGGTCGTGCGAGAGACCTGGCCGCGAGGGATGATGGATGCGTACCTCGACGCGCAATTTCTCAGAAGTGTCGAGCAAGGAAAGATGGTGCAATGCTTCACTGAATCTGGAGACGCGGCGTGGGCGACGTTTCACACGAATTTACTGTCGTACGACGAGTTCCCTCTCTTCGCGATGTTTGGCCGAGAATTTACACGAATCGACAAGTCCCAAGCCGTTAACGGAGGGAAATGGGAGCTGGTGGGGTTCGTCGATGATGTCACCTTGCGCGACCCATCGCAGCCGTGGAACGCGATCGAGCCAATCTTGCACGTGCCACCGCGACCGACGTTTGTGGAGGATCCGTGCGATTGTCTCTGGATCGCCGATGAAACCGGCGACGACGTCGTCCTTGAAATCGACGCGCGTTTTTGGGAATCTCTCGAGTCAGATGCCGTTGTCGCTCTTCTGAAGGAATTTTCAACGTTGACTGCGCGTCATCACGCCGGGATGAGTGCGATTTCGCGATTGGCGCGCTTGGTGTCGTACGGCTTCCACGCTCCGGTGCCGAGATTCGCGCGCTTGCAAGGCGCTCGCGGTCCTGGGAAGGTACAAATGCTGCTCCCATTCAAAGCGGATTCGAAATCCATGCAAACGCGCGCCGCGGTGGTGGTAGATATAATCAAAAGTCGCCGCGGTGGGAGGATGTATCGGGCCGTCGGTGTCGTATCGCTTCGAGAGGCAGTGTTTACCGCGCGCGTCATCGGACCGCTGACGACGTCCGATTGGTTAAACGCAGACGCCATCGAACGCTCGCCCTCGATTTCGGTTTCGCCTCCGGAGAGCGAGAACGCCTGGGATGAACGGAAAGACGACTATCCTACTAAAGTCGCGTACGCGACGATGGCGACGAAAGCGCCGGCCCAACCAGCTGACGGAATTCAAATTGCGTCTCCAACGCAACCCGTCGGCAAAATCCAAATTCAAAAAACGTCAAAGCCTTCGTCGGCTTCAAACGGAACAACGCCAGCGATGCCGACGCGCATGAAAATTGATGACTGGTACAAGGCCACGATCGCCGATGATGGTCCGCCGAAAATTGTGAACCCAAAGGTGAACTTGAAAATGTTGCCGTTTGAATTCATGCAAGCTGTTTGCAAAAAGCTTCACCTCGATGATTCGATTCTTCGGTTGTCAGACGCTCCGTCGGAGAGCGAATATCGCTTGACTCAAGCGTTATCAACCGAAGCGAGTGGATGGGTGAGATCGATCATGTCTTCCTACGGCATAATCGATCGCGTGTACGTCGGGGTCAGTCGACGGGTGCGGTGTTTCTTCGCCGTCGTGTCATTTGAGAAGTGGACGGATCTCGAAGTCCGCAACGCGCTGGTTTCAGGCGAGACGATTCAAGTCGCTGGTTTCAGATGTCGAGAGAAGGTGTACATGCGACTGTCTCTTCAAGACAAGCGTAGTGCATTGTGACGTGAACGTGCAATTGTGTCCTTTTTGTTACAAATACCGATGCATTCTTTCAGAATCTTTCACTCCTTCTGAAACCGATCGCGATTTTCGCCGAGTACGAATCGACCAAACATTTTGCGCAACGCCACATCCGGCGTTAAAATCTTGATCGCGATCGTCTTATTCACCGAATCTGGAGAAACCGTCGCCACTTTCAGTTTATCCACGATCTGCTCCGCCGCTACCTCGGCCGGCTCGGCGAGCGCGTTGACAAACATTCTTCCTTGACTGCCAAACGCGTCGCGCCCACTCGAAATCAATTCGGTGAAAACCATTCCGGGGCTAATCGTGTGCACGCCGATGGGCACATCCTTGAGCTCCACCGCCATCGTTTTCGCCAGCTGCGACATCCCAGCCTTGGTGTGCCCATACGCTGCAAACTTACGCGTCGCCGCGCCGTCGCTCCCCGCGCCCTCCATGTTGAACACGTGCCCGCGTCCCGTCGTCGCCTTCATCGTCTTTATCGCCTGCCTCGTGCACAACAACGACCCGAGCGAGTTGGTCAAAATAATTTCTTCCAGCACCTCCGGCGTCGCGTCTTCCAAATTATCGTACGAGTACCCGTTACTCGCGGCGTTATTCACCCACACGTCCACGCCGCCGAAGGCTTCGCAGCACGCCGCCGCCATCGCCTCGACGCTCTCCGCTCTGCGCACGTCCGCCGCCACGCCCGCGACGCGCGCGTCACCATACTCTCGACGAAGTCCCTCGACCACCTCGCGCACTTTATCGTCGTCCCGCGACGTCACGAACACCGCGTCCCCGCGCTTGAGAAAGCTCTTCGCCAACTCGTATCCCAAGCCTCGCGTGCTCCCCGTGATCAGCACGCGCTGCGCCTCGGACGCGCGCGCGGCGCCGTCGGCGCGAACGATCGCGCGCGCGCGTCCGCGCGGCGCCCGGACGGCCCGCGGCGTCGCGGCCGACGGGCGACGCGCGAACGCCCGCGTCATCGTGTGTCGTGCGTCACCGGTGCAGTTCGCGACGCATGGCGTCGACGCGCTTCGCCTTGGACGTTCCCGCGCGCTGCGCGAGCGCCGGAACGCTCGCGCCCGATGTACCCCTGTGCCTGGTGTTCGGTTGGGTGAACGCGCGCGACGCGCACGTCAAGAAATACACCGACGTGTTGACGCGCGAGCTCGAGTGTTGCGCGACGGTTCGAGCGACGATGCCGACCGCGCGCGCGTTCAGCCCGTTCGAGCGGTCGAGGGTGGCGTACGTGACGGAGGCGCTGACGTTCGCGCGTCGCGCGTACGGCGGACAGACGCCGAGGAAGGTGTACCTGTTTTGCTTCTCCAACGGTGGATGCTGGGTCCAAGCCACGCTCGCGCGAGCGCGCGCCGAGGGAACCATCGCGCGCGAGTTGATGTTTGATTTCGAGGGCGTGATATTTGATTCGTGTCCAGCGTTCATGTCGATGAAATCGGGCGGCGACGCGCTGACGGCGGTGATGCGGCAACCGCTCGCGCTCGTCGTGCGATTGACATTCTACGCGCTGGTTTTAGTGCTCGCGACTGTGCATCTATGCACGGGGACGTACGATCAAATGTTGACGAGGAAGTTTTGGACGACGATGCTGAACATGCCGAACGAAAAGAAGGAGTTGTATATTTATTCCCTAAGTGATACGTTGACGGATCCGCAGAAGCTCGAGGCGTTAATCGCTCATCGAGCGAAAAACTCGGCAAACGTCAAGGTGCTCTGTTTCGAGCAGTCGCCGCACTGCGCGCATTTGAGAAAGCATCCGGACGAGTACGTCAAGGCGTTGCGCGAATTCATCGTGTAGTCAGTTTTAGCAGCATCTCATTGTATTCTATTCTATAGTGGTCTATTGATCGTTGCGCTTCTGCTTCTTTTTGGCTAAAAAGGACTCCCATCTGTTGTGATTCAGCTCGGAAAAATCATCTAGACTGGCGATTTCTTCTAGATACTCGCTCAATCGTAACAGTTCGCGGTCGGTCGCCCGACTCGTGTGCGCGTTTCTGAATGGTCTAATTTTCAGTCCAAGCTGTGGGTTCATGATGAAGTTGCGAGACAAATCGTCAAACATGAGGGTTGTTTTAGAGTCATACTCGCACCAATCCTGCGCGAACAAGTACCCGAGTGGCTTGCAATTGAACACGCCGTACTTGGCCGTCTCCACGGTAATCATCGCCGACGAATCAATCAAACCAACAATTTTGTAATCATTGTGAGTCAACACTCCAAGCTCGGTCATCTTTAACTCGATCCACTTCAAAGACGTCGCTGACCAAATGAATATGTCAAAGTTCGCCGCGTACGCTCGCGATAAAAATTCGTGGAGGAAAGGTCGCATAATCTCGCTCGGATTCTCCGCCGTCGTCCGATGATCAAACAGCGTGTAATCGATATCTAACACCAGACACTTCGCCCCCGGACGTGGGTCGGAAAGTTTCTTCGGAAACTTGCAATCCCGCACGCGCCGTTCGAGCTTCGCGATGAACTCGGGATTCGCCATCGCCGCCGTCGTCGTCCGCGCATCCAGCTCAAAATCATCCTCGACCTCGGGCGCCATCGACGACGCCAACGCCTCCGCCGTGGCGTGCGCTTCGATCTGCGATTCGCGTTTTCCCATCATCATCACCTGCTTCGGGAACTTGCCGATCTCGGACAGCGCGTCGTCATCCATCGCCGGTTTCGCGCCGATTCGCAGGTTGAGAAGTTTGATGCGCGCCGCGCGCACTTGCGTCGTCGTTTCGATCGATCGTTTCAGGTCGGCGACCGTGGCGTCGTCGTCGACGTCGATGTCGAACGTCGGCGGCGTTCCGCCGGACCAGCGCACGGAGACGCGCATCGTCGTCGGCGGGTTGTGTGGACAGTTGGAGCGGCGCGCGGCACGGCGGAGCGGTCGCGGATTCGAACTACGGTGTCTAGTGATGATTTCAAAGTCGTCAAGGGCTACGGAAAATGCACACGCGGCATCTTTGAGCTTTCGCTTAAATATCGGCGTCCGCGATCGCGTCTTCGCCGCGGGTTTCCTGTTCTTTGTCGAGCGCGCGAGCGGCGGCTCGACGAGCGCGCACCTGCTCGGGCGATTCGCCCACCTCACCGCGCTTGCGCGTTCTCTGCGGCCGCTCGGCGACGATAAACTTTTCTCCTTCGCGTGACCGTTCTTCGTATCCCGCCCACGACGCGAAGTGATGCATGACGATGGACGCCGCGACGGACACGTTGAGAGACGCCGTCCCGGGTCCGTATTGCGGTATGTACACGAAACCATCGCAAATCGCCTTCTGTGCCTCCGTCATCCCGTGTCCTTCGTTACCCATGATGAACGCCGTGTTCCCCGTGAACGGATGGCTCTCGATCGCCCGCGCGTCGTCCACTATCTCCACCCCTAAGATTTGCGTGCACCCTCGCTCGCCCTTCAACTTTTCCCTCGCCTCCTCGAGCGAGTCAAAGTGTTCAAAGTGCACGTGCCCGTCCGCCCCGTGCGAACCGAACGTGTTGAACTGTCTCGACCCGATCAACACGAGCGATTTCACGCCGAACGCGGTGCAGCACCGCGCCATGGTTCCGATGTTGTGCTTCTTCGCCACGTTGTGCGCGAGAAAGTACATCTCCGCGCGCTCGCTCGCGCGTCGCGTCGTCGCGTCGTCCGTCGTCATCGCGCCGTTCGTCGTCGTCGCCATCGCGCGCGCGCGCTCGTCTGGGCGGTGATCCATCGGCGCGTCGGCGTGTGCGCGCGGCGCCGCCGACGCGACACACCTCAGCGAGCGCGGTCGCGACGACGACGACGCGCGACGCGAGCGCGGGTCGAGGGCCCGAGTCGCGGGCGAAAATGCGGTTTCAGTGCTCGAGCGGCGGGGCGTGCGCGGTCGGCGCGGTGAGGTGCGCGGTCGATGGTCATCGTTCGCGACGATTCGCGTCGTCTTCGTTGACTCGACGGTTGGTGCGAAGCGATCGATTGACCGACGTCTGAACCGCGTGCGCAGGGAAGCCGAGCGTCAGTGGAACGCCGAGCGGGGAAAATTGCGCAAGGAGATGGAGTGCCACCGCGCGAGCGCGTTGAAGGCGAAACGAGAGCTCGACATGGTGAAAAGGTTGAGAGACGCGGAGCGGGACGAGTTGCGCGCGACGCGCGCGGCGTTGATGGAGATGAATCGAGACGCGAAGGGAGATGAAGTGAATCGAGTGAAAGAGATGACAGGATTTGAAAATACGATTCGCCATGAGCGCGCGCGGCGAGAGGCGGCAGAATCGGAGAGGGATGAGTTGATGGATTTGCTGCATATGGCGCACGCAAAATTGGAGCACGCCGACGCAAAGATTCGCAGTGTCGATCGCATGATTGCGAACGACGTGCGGCGAGTATGCGACGCGATCAATGACGAACGCATGCGTTCTATTGACTGCACTGTTTCCAACGTTGGCACGACGCAAACATTACTCGATCGTTTGTCAGAGTTGTATGAGTCTCGGTTTGCGAAGTCTCGCGAGGCGTTGCGAGAAATTTCAAGCTGAGCGCACCATCATTGGATAGGATTGTATTTACAAATATGCCGCAACACGGTGGTATTATCGATGGTGAGTCACCCAAGTTTAAGTCTTAACTCGCGTCATCGGGTAAGCCAATGATTGCTTGTTTCTCCGCCGCCGTCTTCTTTTTCTGCACTGAAGTGTGCTTCTTTCGAAGTGTTTGCTCATCCATGTGGAAATCCTTCGGCCAAAGCTCCACAACTTCTTTCCACACCGCGCCGGCGGTTGCCTTGGAGGTTGCAAAGAAGATACGCACGAGCGTGACGAACATGAGCTCGGCGATTTCCTTCGTCCATTCAAATGTGTAGCTCTCAGACGTCGCCACTCCTGTTTTGATTCGTTCAGACTCGCGAATCGTTTCGCACTGCTTATCGACCAAAGCCTTGATCTTTGCAAACTCCGCAGCTTTGCCATCGACTATCTTCTTCCTCGCCTCGGGATGCCTCGGGTCGGTCACGTCAAGGTTGGCGGCGCCACGGGAAGCCGTGGCGTTGGAAGATTTTGTCTTTTGCGAGGAAGAGTTGACAACCGCAGCCGCGTGCTGCGAACGCCTGGGCGTGCTCAAACCATCCTCTTCACCTTCCTCCTCCTCTTCGTCGTCGTCTGTTTCCTTGACATTCATCATCGATGGTGGTTTAGGTGGCACCTTCGGGATGACGATGTCGATCCCGAGCGCCTGCAAATCCTTCTCCATCGCGTCCCATTGTTTGCGCATGCGATGAGTCGAATACGACTTCAGCTCGGGGTACTCGCCACAATCAAGGATCATCTGCCATCTTTTACCGTACGTCGTCACCGCCTTTCGAAGCGTTTTCTTGGTCTCCTCCGTCCATTCCACCATCTTGGCTGGCGCCGGCTTCTCCTTCTTCGCCGGGGGTTTGTCGTCAGACGTCATCGCCACATGCTTCACGGGAGTTCGCCCCTCTTCATCGACCTTTTGCAACTCGCCCTTATTGATGAAGAATCCACTATGTTTGGTTTTTAAGCCATCGTCTTCAAAGTACTCATCCAGTTCGTCGTCGTCGATGAAATCGTCGTCGACGTCGTACCAGTCCACGTCTCTCTTTCTCTTCGCCTGTTTCTTCTTCTTCGCCGGTTTCCCTTTCTTTTCCTCGGACGACTTCGCCGCAGGAGGCTGTTCAATACGCTGCGTACCGTTGGGCGTCATCGTCGGCTTATCATCCGGGTCCTCCATTTCACTTCCGGAGTCCTCCTCGTCTCCGCTCTCTCCGAGCTCGTCGTCGTCGCCCTCGCCTTCTTCACCACTCTCACCCTCTTCATCGCCCTCGTCGTCTTCGTCTTCTTCAGAATCCTCCTCTGACCCGTCCTCGTCGTCGTCCTCTTCATCATCGCTCGACGCGTTCCCCGGTCCACCTTGATACAGCGCCTCGATTCTTCGAATCACCGCCGCCATGTGTCCGCCCCCGCCCGCGCCGCCGCTCTCCAACAAAGATTTCGGCGATTTCATCGCCGCCTCGCTCGCCGTCGCCGTCGCCGACTTCTGCTTCGCTTCCTTCTCCGCCGACGCGCGCGTCTCCCCGCTCTGCTCCCTCAACAGCTTTTTATAATTCACGCACGGCACGTCTTCGCCGTCGACGTCGAGCAGCTGCACCAACCGCCGCGGCGCCGCCGGGCTCCCCCCCCCTCGTCTCGCCGGCGTCATCCCGCCCGTCCCGGTCGCGCGCGCGTCGTCCCCCTCCTCTTCCCTCGCCTTCCTTCACGCCGCGCGCGTCCCGCGCCTCGCCTCCGATCCACCCGCGCGCGTCCCGCGCCTCCGCTAAGCGCGCGCCCCGCGCGTTTCAAACGGATGCGCGCACGAATCGATTCACGCGGAGCGTCCCCGACGCGCCTGGCGCGCGCGCGCGTCGTCTCGATCCGTCGCCCGCGTCGTCGCGGTTTGCGGCGTCGCGCGCGCGTCGTCTCGATCCGTCGCGCGCGTCGGTCGTCGTCGGTCGTCGTCGGATGTCGGACGTCGTCGGATGTCGGATCCGTCGTCGGCCGGCGTCGAGTGGCGTCGCGCGATCGACGCGATATCGGCGCGTCGCGCGACCGACGCGATATCGGCGCGACGGCGCGGGACGGGACCGGCGACGCGATATCGGATATCGGCGCGGCGCGGCGCGGTCGCGCGCATGGGTGTACGTGTATCGTAAATACGCCTAAAGCGGCCGTATTCGAACGCATCGATGCGGGATCGCGCGTCCACGATCGATCGCGGTCGCGTCGCGCGCGCGGGCGCGCATGCATTGATTATGGGTGTACGTGTATCGTAAATACGCGACCGCGGCCGTATTCGAACGCATCGATGCGGGATCGCGGATCCCGGATAGATCGCGGGCGCGTCGCGCGCGCGGTCGCGCATGCGTCGATTATGGGTTTACGTGTATCGTAAATACGCGACCGCGGCCGTATTCGAACGCATCGATGCGCGATCGCGCGTCCACGATGGAGCGCGGGCGCGTCGCGCGCGCGGTCGCGCATGCATCGATTCGTGCGTTCGCGACGGGGCGATAGAGTCGGACGCGATGGACGCGACGTGCGCGCCGCCGCCGGCGAGACCGAATTGCGATTGCGGTGCGCGCGACGCGACGCTGCGCGACGCGACGGGACGCGGGACGACGCGACGACGACGCGCGGGCGATCGAGGGTCGAGGGCGCGCGGTCGAGGGCGGGATCTCGACGGCGCGCGAGCGACGGCGCGCGGGACGCGCGCGGGACGCGGGCGACGGCGACCGCGCGATCGGGGAGTGGGGAGACTGACGGATGCGGTGATCGCGCGCGAGAACAGCGGTGTGCGTGCCGAAGGCGCTGAAAGATGGGGATTACGACGCCTCGCTCAAGGGGCCGACGAGCCCGTTTCAGCCGTACAAGCTGGTGAAGGTGGAGTTGGACGGCACGCGAAGACCGCTGACGGCGCAGGAGCTGAACGCGCTCGAAAAGTCGAATCCGACGGTTTGTGAGTGGCAAACGCCGCTCAGTCAGGCGAAGCGGATGTGGCAGAAGACGTGCGCGGGGATTTTGAAAAAGTTGTTTACGTACAAAAAGTTGGCGTGGCCGTTTACGGAGCCGGTGGATTGGGAGGTTTTGAACATCCCGGATTACCCGGTCATCATCAAGCATCCCATGGACTTGAAAACGATCGAGTCGAAGTTGCACGACGGGCACATCGAAAGCCCTGATGAGTTTGTCGCCCTCGTGCGCACGGTTTTCCGTAACGCGTACGTGTACAACGCGGTGGGCGATCCCAGCGGCGTTCGCGAGTGCGCGGAGAAGCTCTCGCAAATTTTCGAGAAGGAACTCGCCAAATTGTAATACGAAAATAGAAGAAAATAGAAGAATGATGGCTACATCTCGTACTGCCGTGCTAATTTACTAAAACTACTGCGTTACTACTGAGCGCCGGCGACGTAGAGCGACGCGCTGAAGACAATGTCGCGTTTAATCGCCGCGCTCGCTTCTTCCATTTTCGCGAACAAGGTGCTATCGCCCATGATTCTCGCCGCGTTCCTCACGTCGCGGCACATTTCATCGAGTCGAACGATGGTGCGAACGACGCTTCCCTCTTGCACGTCGGTGAGCTGACAGATGTCCGCGAACGGCGTGCCGCGCGCCCACTCGTAGACGACTTCGGATAAACCAAAGCGCATGGTCGTCTCTACGAATTCATCAGGCGCAATCGGTAGACCATGTGCCATCTGTATCTCGCCGGCGGCAAACGCTAGCTCTTTCGCGCGATCACACGCCGCTTTGAGCGAGCCTTCGAGGTTGGGCGGGGAAGCATTCTTTTCTTGAAAGACGAGCGCCGCGAGAAGCGCCACGGCTTCCTCTGAAGGTATATCCGTGAGCACGCCCGCAAATATAATTTCTGTTCCGACGAGCTCGTCCCCAGTGGCAATTTCACACGCCACGCGACCTTTCAACGTCACCGTCCTGTTTTCGTCGAGATAGCCCATGCGCTGGAGCACAGCGACGCGCGCTTCAAAATCGGGCATTTGGAGCAAGTTTGCGTCTGACAATCCGAACTCCAGCTCGGCGACACGAGAAGTGAGAACATGTTTTGCTCGCAGCAACGCCGACCATTCACGAAGTTTCTGCGCCGATGCGACCGGTCTCGGGGGCAAGCTCTTCACCAAGTCGGCGTGATGCTGACAAGCTTCCACGGTGACGATGTCTTGTATCTTCAAATCCTTGAGCGGGTGGAGAGCTTCAAACGAGGTCTCACTCGACAATTTCTCCATCGATAGGAGCGCTCGAGAAGTCGCCGCTACGTCACCACTACCATCTAGTATTGCGTCCGCTTCTACGCTCAACCGACTAGTCGTGATAGCGAGTATCGCGGTCTCAGGAACGCTCGCGACAATGTAATCGATGCCGCCCGCTTGTCGAAACCACGGAAGGCCGTCGGGCATTTTATTTGAGGTCGTGCCACCGCGCTTACCTCCGCCGGCGGACTTCTTGGACATGCCGAAGAAATCATCGTCGTCATCTTTGTCCTTACTATTCATGGACTTCATCGCCGTGGGTGCGTTGTCTCGGGCAGCGTCTTCAGCTTCGGCGACACCTTTGGAGGCATGGCCTTCAGGACACGAAACAAGAACCACGAAAGACTTTCCATTCGTCGCAGAAGTCACCACGCGCAGGAGCACGCAATGTTTTGCGACACCACCTCTTGGTAGTCCGTCCACACTCTCACCTCCCTCGCCTTCAGGAGCGACGAGCAAGACCCTTCCCGGGCTGAGTGCGTTTTGCGCCCCTCGACTCGTCATGATGGCTTCTCTCACGTGCTCCACGCTTCGTGCAATCTCTCTCGCATGGTCGTCCCAATGAACGGCTTTCTGCCATTCATCCGGTGAAAACTGCGCTTCAGTTTGCATGAGCGACTCTACTTTGCGAAGAGCAGCGGTGTCGATAGCGAGATCGCCTCGTCGATCTATGACGCTGCGCTGTGCATGGAATTCGGCAAACGAGCGCGCGAGCATATCCTCGACGCGCAAGTCCTCGACTCGCATGAGGTTGAGAATCATGCCGTACGTCAATCGGAACTGTGACTGCAATTTCGTTGCTTGACCCGACAGCAACTGACGAAGCTCAAGTTCTGGAGGAAAGTTCTCCCAAGCTGCCAAGATGACGGTGCCGACTGTGTCGAGGCCTCGACGTCCAGCGCGGCCAGCCATTTGCGTATATTCACCACTTAGAAGACCTCTGAAATCTTGCCCGTCATGTTTGCGCAGACTTTGGAAGCACACACAACGAGCTGGAGCGTTTACACCCATCGCAAAAGTTTCCGTGCAATAGAGAACTTTAAGCAAACCACGACAAAACAACATCTCGACAATCTCCTTGACGATTGGCAGTAGACCAGCGTGATGCACGCCGAGACCTCGACGAAGGAGTTCGCGCACGCGAAGGACTTGCGGTAACTTGCGGTCGGTGACGGATAATCGACTCAGCGCGCGTTCACAAAATACGTGGATTTCGTGCTTCTCAGAGCTTGATGTGAGATCCATCGACGTCAGGCTGTCGACGAGAGTGTCGCATCGTTTCTTGCTAAACGCAAATACAACCATGGGTAGTAGTTCTCGACGTTCAAGATTGCGAATGAGCTCTACCCACATATTCTTATCGCGCCCAGCGTTGGGTCCAAACGAGCTTCCTCGTCCACCGGTGACGTTTTGGGTTCCTCCGCGCCCGCCCACTCGGCCTCCTCGCCCTTGTTGGGCTCCACCACGGCCGCCCCGTCCGGCGAGCGCGGTTTGTTTCGCAGCTTGCGCATTTGCTGGTGTTGCCGTCGTCGTTTTGTTACCAAGTAGCTTCTTTTTGTGCGCATCTGACGCGACTTTATACCCAGTCGGCAAGAATGCTTCGTGCTCTCCGACCTTGTAAAAGTCCTTCTCCTTATCGCCTCCGAAGTAGATGCAGTGTTCGAGCGGCACAGGTCGCTTCTTCGTTCCCGTGACGAAGATTTTCTTTCTCTTCGTTCTTCCAACCCAATCAGCAAACTCGAAAACGTTTGGTACCGTGGCAGACAACAAAATCAAACCAACGTGCGCGGGAAGCATGATGATGACCTCTTCCCACACGACACCTCTCTCGGCGTCATTTACGTAGTGCACCTCGTCAAAGATAACCCATTCGACGTCGCGTATCAGATCCGCGCCTCGATACAGCATACTCCGCAAAATTTCCGTCGTCATGATGAGACAAGCCGCTTCTGGTTTGATGGAAACGTCACCTGTCAACAGGCCGACGTCGAACATCTTCCCAAAATCTCTAAACTTTTGGTTGCTAATCGTCTTGATTGGAGACGTATAGATGGCGCGCGTGCAGTGTTTCGTAGCCAGCGCAAAGGCGTATTCCGCAACCACGGTCTTGCCCGCGGAAGTGTGCGCTGCAACGAACACATTCTCGGACTTTTCCAAGTGGACGATGGCTTCTTTCTGAAATAAATCGAGTTCGAATGGGAAATCGTGCGCCGGTTCGGGTACCTCGCGTCTATACGCTTCCTGAACGTCGTCAAATCTCTCCATGACGGCCCATGTCTCTCCTTTCTTCTTCCTCGACTTACTTCGCCTTCGAGCCGCAATAATGGATTTTGTGCCGTTCAGTAATGCCTCGACTTCGGCTTCGCCTTCGAGCGTGACTTCGTCGACCGCTTCGCCGTCCTCTTCCGTTTCGTCCTCCGTTTCGTCCTCCGTGTCATCCTCCTCGCTCGATGATTCCTCCGGTCGAACAGCGCCGCGAAGCGCATCGATGAATAAATCGTCGTACGACATCGGTAACTCTTCATCGTCCATCACTGTCAGCTTTTCAAGCTCGAGCTCCATTTGCTCCATGCCACTGTCTAAATCAAACATTTCTCGCATCCCGTGCAGCGTGTTTGGTAGAGTCGACGCTGAGAGATACGTCCCCGCTTCAAACTCTTCCAACCACGCCTTTCCCGCGCGACTCGCCAGCTCCATACGCTTTGCCGCGCTCTCTCGCGCGGCTGCGTCCCATCCTTCTCCTCCCGGCGTGAACGGCACTTGACTAAACGAACCTCGCACGAAATCGCTCTGCGGCGCGGGCGAACGCGCCAACGAACTCGAATCTCCAGCCCCACCTTCGGCGAGAAGTTCGACCTCGATCCAATCCGTCGTCGCCAACGTCTCCCCTCGCGCTTGTCGCTCGACCCAATCCTTTGACGGCGTCGGCGTCGAGTGTGCGTCGTATGCGTCCACGTCGTACGGCGTCGGCGTCGGCGCGCGCGGAAGCACCGCCGCCTCCGCCTCGCTCGGCTCTGCGCCCGCGCAGTGCGCGCTCAGCTTCACGCGGGCCATCATCGACGCGGACGCAATCAGGGCGTCATCCAGTTCGCTCGCGCGCCGCGCTCGCGCGTCGTGCGCAGCGCCGTCGTCGTTCGGGACGACGGTTGGGTCAAAGCGGAGCGCGCGCGCGGGGACGCGTTCGACGGCGTCGACGTCCGCGACGTCGTCCTCGTCCACGACGACGATGCGGACGTCACCGCTCGATGTGGGGACGAGGGCCACGCGATCACCGACGCCCTCGACGAGGAGTCGCATCGCGAACGACGCGGCTGGCTGTGAGGTCGAGCGCGTCGGTTGTCAACGCCGAAGAGCGGAGCATCGAGACATCGAATCGCTATAGTATTGAAAAAATAAATTGCGCGCGCTACACGTGTGAAATAGTTACGCTCAAGTTTCGTAACGCTGCTCGCCGAGCAAGAAAACCTTGTCCGTTCTCGACAAGTCGTGTTCGAATCCGCCATGGCCGATGCGCTCCAGGGCGTCTGCAGGAGAAATATCGAGAAGTTCGTCGCCGAGAAGGGCGCGCCAGGTGTTGAGATCGGTGATTCCCGTTTCTGGTAAGCGATTACTCGCTTGGAAAGTCAGAAGAGCCGCGGAGGTGGTGCTACCGAAGTACCAATACTCCATGTCCTCTTCGCCCGAATCGAAACCTTGTTCGGAGAGGATGACTTGCATCTTGTGAACTTCCATACCGCCGTCGTCTTCGCGAAGGACGGGCCACTTATGAGCACCTATTTTACCGTTCGTTTCGAATGAAGCGCCTTGAGGCGCACCTCGCTCGTCGTCGTGGCCAAAAGGATCGTAATCATCCGGGGCGTAGTCCTCTTCCGCCATGACATATTTCGGGTTCGCAGTGGCCGCTTCTGCTGCGGGCGCTTCTACCGAGGGCACCTTGTCCACGACCTCTGGAATCTTGCTCTCATCGAATGCGATCGCACCCGGTGGAGGTCCCCACTTGAATGCTTCTTCACCGAGCAATGCGCGCCACGTATCCGAATCCACGAGCCCAGTCTCGGGGATCCCAGCGTTGGCTTGGAAATACAACAACGCGACCTTCGTGGTTTCGCCGAAGAACATATCCTCCTCGTCGTCTTCCCCGGCCCAGAATCCCGCCTCGTTTAATTTGTAGTGAATCGTCGTCATCAGATAGATGTCGTCGTCATTTTTCTTGACGAGCGGCCACTCCCCCGAACGATCCGTGCCGTCGCCTCTCCACTCGCTCACGTCGAGCACGGGCTCGACAATCGGTTCGCTCGCCTCCACATCCACCGCGCCTAACCCACCACCACCAACGCCAAGCATGGCCAACATATCCGCATCACTCTTCTCTCCCTTCACGGCGTTCATGCTCGAGCCCGCGTCGAGCGTCCCTCCTCGCGTCGTCGCCGCTCGCACCTCCTCCTTCAGCTCCCGCACCTCCTTCGTCAACGACCGAATCTCTTTCAGCAGCTCCATCTGCACTTGCGCCGCATCCAAGACTATTTCTCCTCGCTCTTCGCGTATCTCCCGCAGTTCATTATCGATCAGCGTGCGTTCGACGCGCAGGCGCGACGTCTCCACCAACGCCGCCTCCGCCGCGTCCCCAGCCTTCTTGAGAAATCCTCGAAGCTTCTTCTTCCCTCGCGCCACCACCGCGCCGCGCGGAGCGTCCGCGCGCGCGCGTCGCGACGGCGCGAGCGTCACCGGCGTCGCCCCGTCCGCGCGCGCGCGAAGGACGCAGCGCGCGCGCGGCGTCGCGGCGTCGCCGAATCCACGCCCGACGACGACGACGGCGGCGCGCGCGACGCCTCGAGCGCGCGCCGCGCCGCGCGACGACGACGGCGCGCGCGCCGCCGTCGATCGCGTCGACGCGGCGATGGGCGCGCGCGCGCGCATGTCGGAAGACGACGCGACGCGACGAGAGCGCGCGTGACAATGCCGACACCGACGCGCTGCGCGCGAGACGTCGACGCGCGACGCGCGGACGACGCGTCGAGGCGTCGAGTCGACGGCGATGACGCGGTCGAGCGCGATGCGCGCGCTCGCGCGCGCGCGCGCGCGCGTCGTCGCCGCGCGCGCGCGCGGTGGGAACGTTTCGTCGTCGTCAAAGTTCGCGTCGATGACGACGACGACGACGACGCGCCCGAGCGACGACGTCACCGCGCGCACGCTGCTCGAGGCGAACGGCAAGCGATTCGACGTCGCGATGCCGCGCGGCGTGGCGCTGCAGGCGCTGTTGCTCGCGCGAAGCGACGACTTGAAGTGCGTGGACATCATGTGTCAGTGGGTGGGGGACGCGTGCGCGTGCAGGCTCGCGCGCGCGCTCGACAGGCGAGGGGAGGCGCTCAGGGTGCTGGATGTTTCTGGGAACAGGCTGCGCGCGCTGCCGAGCGCGGTGTGGGCGATGCGGGCGCTGGAGGTGTTGGACGCGAGCGACAACGCGTTGACGCCGGCGGACGTCCCGTTCGACGATTTGATGGACGAGACCAAGGATGTGGCGCCGAATCTCAAGGTTTTGAATTTAAGGGGGAACGTGGCGGTGATAGATGGGTTAGAGGGGCGATTGAGAGAGGTCGTGGACGCCATGGCGCGTCGCGGCGTGAAGCTCGTGTTGTAGTAAAGCGGTTAGCGTTTGATTAAACGTCATTCGTCGTCGCGCATGTCAGCGTCATCGCGTTGCGGTGCGCGAGCCGCCTCGACATCGTCGCCGTCGCGTCATCTCTCGCGTCGCCGCCCTTCGCGCGCGCGCGCGTCGATGGCGTCGGTTGCCAGCCAGCTCCCGGTGCTGTCGCTGCCGCGAGAAGACGCCGACGAAAACTCACACCGCGCGTTCGCCGCGGAGCTGTGTCGAACGTGTCACGACGTTGGATTCTTTTATTTATCGAATCACGGCGTCGAGCAGGCGTGCGACAACGTTCTCGACGCGTCGAGGGCGTTCTTCGCGTTGCCACTGGCTGAGAAGAAAGAGATAGACTACACGCGAAGTCGAGCGTTTCGAGGATACATGTACGACGGCGCCGAAAACACCGCTGGAAAGCCAGATCGAAGAGAGCAGATTGAATTCGGTGTCGAGTGCGCCGAAACGTGCGCCACCGAAGGGCCATATTACGAGCGATTAAAAGGTCCAAATCAGTGGCCGGCTCAGGTGCCGCTTCGCGCACCAGTGGAAGATTTCCAAAACAAAATGGCGACGTTGAGTCGAAGAATCATGACTTATTTGGCGATCGGACTAGACCTCGACGGCGGTTATTTCGATTCCATGTTCGGCGACGAACCGAACGTGCAGATGAAAATTTGCCGGTATCCGCCGAGCGACGGATCCGTCGGCGAACACAGCGACACTGGAATTCTTTCTTTTGTCGTCCAAGACTCGGTCGGTGGTTTGCAAGTGCAGCTTCACGATAGCGGTGAATGGATTGATGCGCCGCCGATCGACGGAACGCTCGTCGTCAACTTGGGGGAGATGATTCAACTAATCACCGGCGGCTACTTTCTTGCCACGCCGCATCGCGTTCAAAACCTGAACGGCAGCCAGGCGCGATACTCGGTGCCTTACTTTTGGAATCCGGAGCTAGACTATCGAGTCGAATTTATAGAGTCCTCCATATTGGACAGTTTGGTTTGGCATCGGCCGCGACCGTCGGACGATTCCTTCAGAGCGACGGGATCGCACGGCGGCGCGAATCGACTCATCTCAGCGTACGGCGAAAACGCGTTCAAATCGTTCGCACGGTCTCATCCCGTAGTCATGCGAAGGCATCATTCAGACTTAGTGATGAACCCCGACGGTAGTATAACTAGTCCTAGCAGCTCAATATTATAATCGTTCCGCCGGCGCAGGAACCGGCGTTTTCTTTTTCTGCGGTAAACTAACTTCTAACGTCACCTTCACGTCATCATCCGCACCGACTGTGGTGATGATGTTCACGCGCTCTTGCGACGGCTTTGGAGTTTTCGGCTTCTTCGGTGGCTTGACCTTTTTCGGCGCATACTTGGTGTTATATCTCGTCATCGCGTCACCAAACTTGTTGTCAAGCAACACCTCCTGCAACGCCTCCACGGCGTCTTCCACGGCGCCATTCACCTTGACCGCGTCGTCCTCATCGAACCTCGAAAGCACGTACTCGTACACCGCCGTATTTTCATCTTTAGGCCGTCCAATCCCAATCTTAACTCGCGCGAAAGATCTATCGCCGCGCGTCGCGTCGTCGATGACGCTTCGCACACCGTTATGCCCACCATGACTCCCGCTCGTCTTCATCCTCAACTCTCCAAGCTTGGTCTCTAAATCATCGTACACGATCACGATTCGCGACTTACCGATCTTAAACGCCCGCATCATCTCTCGCACGCTCTTGCCGCTCAGGTTCATAAAAGTCTGCGGCTTCGCCAGAACCACCGCGCTGCGTCCAAGCTTCCCCACCCCGAGCACCGCGCGGTGCTTCGTCGACGTCAGCTCGATCCCAGCGCGTCGCGCGAGCGCGTCCACGACCTCGAAACCGACGTTGTGTCTCGTGCCGGCGAATTTCGCGCCTGGGTTCCCGAGTCCACAAATCAACCACGCGTCGCGTTCGACGCCGCGCGCGCCCATCGCGCGCGTCGACACCGCGCGCACCGCGCGCGCGGGCAAGCCGACGATCGCCACCGACGCGCGCGCGGTGGCTCGCAGCGCGCCCGCGAGCGCGCGCTTCATGCCGCGGTGGCGAGTGGCGCGTGCCGCAGTGCTCGACGCGACGACGCGAGACGAAGACGAGATGAGCGCGCGACAGGTGCGAACGACGCGACGCGGCGCGGCGCGACGCGACGATGTCGCGCGTCGGGCGACGCGACGATGCGACGGGCCGCGCGCCGTTCGAATCGATTCGATTCGATTTCGATGCGATCGAGCGATGCGTTGGCGTCTAGGGCGACGACGCGAAGCGCGTTCGAGCGCGTCGAGACTCGCAGAGCCCCCCCCGCGCGCGATGACGACACGACTGACGCCGAGCGCGTCGAGCGCGCGCGATCGAAGAAACAAACCGCCGAGGACGTGGCGGCGCAGATGGAGAAACGCGCGGCGGCGCAGGCGAGACTCGCGGCGGCGCAAGCGGCGGCGGCGGCGTCCGCGGCGGCGGCGAAAAAGAAGACCGATGATGGTGGTCACGCGATCTCCAAGGATGAGCTTCAGGAGCTGCTGAAGGAGTTCGCGCCGGGAGAGAGCTTCGAACCGGAGGTTGAGGAAATGCTGTTGGAGATTACGGACGACTTCGTCGACAACGTGCTCGAACACGCGGCGCGATTAGCGAGACATCGAGGAAGCGAGGCGGTGGAACCGAAAGATGTGTTGTTACATCTCGAGCGGCAGTGGGATATGCACATTCCCGGGTACGGTGGTGAAGAGGTGCCAAAGTATACGGAGAAGCAAAGCGTGGAGACGCACTCGAGACGACTGGCGGCGGTGCGACGGTCGGTAGCCGCGGCCACGGCGGCGCAAAACGAGCAACGCAAGCAAGCTCGACTCGCAGCCGATCGTGCGACGAAAGGAAAAGGAGATATGGGCGCGGAAGACGCATAGAAATGTTTTAGTAATCTTCACTTAATTAGTCATACATCATCAAAAGCCGCATCTGTGCGCGCTTCCTCTACACCTCATCCTCGTTGAGCAGCATATTCGGAATCCCTTTATTAATGGGAAACTTTCTCCCGCTCTCCGGGCACACCAACGTGCCTTCCTCCACGTGCACCTCTAAAAGCGCGTGATGAAACGTTCTCAAAAACTCCTCGTCGCTCGCCGCGTCGTCGGGAATCTCGCTCGGTAGTCCCTCAAGCCCGATCTCCTTCGCCGCATTCACAAACGCACTCCACTCCATCTTCGGCAGCATGTGCGTCAAGAATTCGGCGTTAAAGTCCACTTCGACCTCGCGCGTTTCCTTCGGGACAATCTTCAGCGGGAACCCGTTCACCACGCCCTGCGCGCGCCCGGTCCAGTCGACCTCGTTCGTCAGTCGCGCGTCACGCTCGCGCGCGGCATCACCACGTCCGACTCGTTCGCGTTTCGCATCGCGCGCGTCGTCGTCGTCGTCGTCGCTGCCGCCGTCGTCGTCGCGCATCACCGCCGCCGGCGCAACTTTCGTCGCCGCTCGCGCATCGCGCCGCGTCGCGCTCGCGCCATCGCGCGTCGCATCGCGCGCACCTTGGCGTTACACGCCAGCATGTTGTGCGCCAGCAGCCGCATCGCGCGCGCGTCGTCGTCGTCGTCGTCGAACCGTCGCGCTCTGCTGTCTCGTCACTCGCGCGCGCGCGATCGACCATGGTCACCGCGCTCGCGCCTCGCGACCGCGCGCGCGCGCCAGACGTGGACGTCGACGAAGCGCGCGCGATAGCGAGCGATCGCGCGGACGCGGAGACGCTCACCGAGGGCGAACGCGTGGCGATCGTCCCGAAGGAATGGTTTGAAGCCTTCGCGCGGTCGTTCGCGGGCGCGACGTCGATGAAACGCGTGGACGGAGGCGAAGAGGGCGAGAGTGCGGTCGGGGCGATCGATACGCGCGAGTTGTTGCTCGCGACGGCGTCGACGACGGCGGTGCGGGCGGATGACGACGACGACGCGCGCGACGAGGCTATCCTGAAACCGGCGCTCGCCGAGGGCGTGGACTTTGAAATCGTGCGCGAGCGAGCGATGGTGAAGCTTGAGGGGTGGTACGGACACGTGGAAGGGTCGAGATCGATTTATAGGACGTGCGTGCGACGGGGGAGTGGGATATACGTCGATGTGTATGGATTGGGGTTGGTGGCGAAATTCGGCGACGAGGAGCGAGCGGTGGAGGTGCGAAGGGAGAGCGCGGCGAGTGAGCTCGTGCGTGTGGTGAAGAAGGCGTTTGCGGCGCTAAAGGACGTGGATGATGCTGATGTGCGCGTGGCAGATTACTTGTACGGTAATCGAGGCGAAGTGCTGACGAGCAACCCGAGGAAGTTGTTGGAAGAATTTCACCTGTTGCCGGGACAGGAGGTTCTAGTGGAGACGAAATCCGCTGGCGGTTCGTGGAACGAAGACGAGGATTCGGTCATAGCGTTGCCGGGAACGAGCGAAGATGAAGTTATGGAAGACACGACTTTTGGATGCGATGTGAGTTTGACGCCAAAGAACGACGTGACGACTTGCGCTGAGGAGGCAAAAGTAGGAACGAGGGGCAAAGCCGGACTGAGCAATCTCGGGAATACGTGCTTTATGAATAGCGCATTGCAGTGTCTCAGTCACTCTTCGCTTTTGACGGATTACTTTCTGTCCGATAAATACGAAGTGGACATTAATACGGACAATCCCATCGGTATGGGCGGGGAGCTGGCGAAGGAGTACGCGAATTTGATAGGCGCACTTTGGCGGGACGGCGCGCTCACGGTCACGCCGCGCAAGTTCAAGTCTTCCTTGGCTCGTTTCGCGCCTCAGTTCAGTGGATATATGCAACAAGATGCACAAGAGCTGTTGGCGTTTTTACTAGATGGCTTGCACGAAGATTTAAATCGCGTCAAGAACAAACCGTACGCCACAGAGCGAGACGCGGAGGGAAGAAGCGACGAGGACGTTGCAAACGAATCTTGGGAAGCACACACGGCTCGCAACAATTCTTGCATCGTCGATACTTTTCAGGGTCAGTATCGATCGACGTTGGTTTGCCCGTCATGCAGCAACAAATCGGTCAAGTTCGATCCGTTCATGTACCTTTCCATTCCGGTCCCGTCGGCTCGTGAGCGCATGATTAAAGTCACACTCGTATCGTACGGCGACGAACTTTCTGCAATCACGTACGGTTTGAAACTGCCTAAGAATGGTGAGATTGCCATGTTACTTAGTGCTCTATGCGAAGCCGCTGATATCGATACGATGGACGAACGTGTGGTACTTTGCGAAGTGTACAATCATCGAATGGAAAAGACTCTTTCGAACATGTCCTACTCACTCACAGACATCAGAGAACGCGACGTGATATACGCGCACCGCTTACCGGCGATAAAAGACAACGACAACGTGGAAACAGTCGACACCGTTCTTGTGCACAGAAAAGAGTTGAATCAAAACAAGACGCCGTATTCGCACGTTAGCTCCGTGGCGGCGACGACGATGGTCCGATTTGGCTTTCCGTGGATCGTTCCAGTGAGCGTGCCAAAAGGCACGAAGGCTGGTCCCGACCACGCGAGATTCGTAGAGAAGGAGGTGGAAAAGTTTAGCGCAAAGTTTGCACACACAAATTCGATGGAGAAATCGTGTTCGCCTACCACGAGCGGCGATACAGAAGGAAGTGCGTCTCGACGCGCCGTCGCAGAAAAGGACTCTCGACTCTTCAAAATGAAGTACACGAATAAGAGCGCCTCGGCATCGTTCCACGAGTATGGTTCAACGACCGCATCGACGTCGGACTCGCACGAAATGCAGTACACCATCGCCTCCTCCATGCATTGCGTTGCGATAGACTGGTCTTCGAAGGCTCTGAGCCAGTTCTTTGACGAAGAATTGTTGGAGCGTGAAATCGAGGAGCACCCAAGCGTGAAGGAGAACGCGATTGAGAACAGCGGGACTCAAGGCACACCACTAGCGTCGTGCATCGAGTCTTTCATTCAAGAAGAGCCGCTCGGTAAGGATGACATGTGGTATTGCAAGCAGTGCAAGGACCACGTCCAGGCGATGAAAAAGCTCGATTTGTGGCGCATGCCGCCGATTCTCGTCATGCACCTCAAGCGTTTCAGCTACAGTCGAACGTGGCGAGATAAGATCGATACGTTGATTGATTTTCCACTCAACACGCTTGACATGACGCCTTACGTACTCCCGAACGCTTCCAGTGGGCCGGCGCCGATTTATGACTTGTACGCGGTGGTGAACCACTTTGGCGGCATGGGCGGCGGTCATTACACCGCGTACACGAGACACGCCGAGGAGGGCACGTGGCACTTGTACGACGATAGTCGTTGTACCGCAGTAGACGTCGGTGCGGCGCTGAACAACAGCGCGGCTTACGTCTTGTTCTACAAGCGCCGCGACGTCCCGATGCGCCAAGCCATGTCTCGCGCCGGCTCGCTGTGCAACATGGCCGCCATGGACAGCGTCGCGAACACGCGTACCCCATGCGACGACGACGACGACGAACCTAGAGAAATGGAACTCAACTAGAACGTAATACCTTTTGAAGCCAAAGTAATAGCTCGCCAAAGCCGCCGCCGCTCGAGCCGTCGCGCGTCGTCGTCGCGTCACTCGCGACCTCGCGCGCGATGTCCGTCGTCGTCGACGACGACGGCGACGCTCCGGCGCCATCGCCACTAAAATTTCGAATCATCGCCACGGACGGTCGCGCTCGCGCGACGTCGCTGACGCTTCCGCATCACGAATGTTTCACGCCGATGTTCATGCCCGTCGGTACGCAAGGCTCGGTGAAAGGCTTGACGAGCGCGCAGCTGGAGGCGATCGAGTGCCAGGTGATTCTCGGGAACACGTATCACTTGGGAAATCGCCCCGGGGCGGACGTGCTCGCCAAAGCCGGCGGTCTGCACGGGTTCATGAACTGGCGTCGAGCGATGCTCACCGACAGCGGCGGGTTCCAGATGGTGTCGCTGCTTGATTTAGCGGATATCACCGAGGAAGGGGTGACGTTTCAAAGCCCGACCGATGGGAAACAGATGTTACTCACGCCCGAGCGAAGTATTCACATACAGAACGATATAGGGGCGGATATCATCATGGCGTTGGACGACGTGGTGTCGAGCGTGACGGCGGACCGAGCGAGGTTCGAGGAGGCAACGCATAGAACGACGCGGTGGATAGATAGATGCATCGCGGCGCACAAGCGACCGCACGAACAGTGCTTGTTCGGCATCGTGCAGGGGGGGTTAGACTTAGATTTGAGAGATGTATCGCTGGAAGGGTTGTTGGCGCGCGGCGACGCGTTGCCGGGCATGGCGGTGGGCGGTTTAGCTGGCGGCGAGTCCAAGGAAGATTTCGTGCGCGTCGTGTCGCACTGCACGGCGAAGTTACCCGATCACAAACCAAGATACGTCATGGGCGTGGGCTATCCGTTGGATTTAGTGTTGTGCACCGCGCTCGGGGCGGACATGTACGACTGCGTGTACCCGTCGCGCACGGCGCGATTCGGCACGGCGCTCGTGCCCGAGGGCGTTCTTCGACTGAAGAGCTCCGCTCTCGAACACGACCACCGGCCTATCGACGAAACGTGCGACTGTTTGACGTGCAAAACGTACACGCGCGCGCAAATGCACGCCATCGCGACGAAGGAGCCTCGCGCGGCGCAGTTGCTCACGATTCACAACTTGCGCTATCAAATGCGTCTCTGCGCCGCGATGCACCACGCCATCGTCGAGCAACGTTTCGCCGATTTCGTTCGAGATTTCATCGAGAAGCAGTATCCCGACGACACCGCCCCACCGTGGGTGCGTCAAGCGTTGGAGTACGCCGGAATTACCCTTCGCGTCGCGTGACGCCTTGTAGCGCGCACCTTTGCCCGTCGTCAGAGCGTCGCCTTTGCTCCCGCACACGTCGCCTCGCGTCGTCGTCTCGCCACGCATGGGCGCCGCGAAATCGAAATCAGCGTCCATCGTGAACGCGTCGAAACCCGCGCGCGCGCTCCCTCGTCCCGGCGCGACGCCCATCGCGCCGTACGTCCCGCCCGACACTTTCGTCCAGGCGTCCCCGGTCGACGACGCGCGAGCCGACGACACCGCGCTGCGCGAGATGATGTCCAAGCTCGTCGTGCGCACCACCGATGTCTCCGCGGTGGACTACGGCTACGCCCCGTCGCCAGCGAGCGCGGTGAAGCGAAGGGAACCGCCGGGGACGGAGGCGCTGCTGAAGCCGCGCGACGTCGCCGAAGCGCTCGAGCGACACCGCGCGAGCGCGTTCTCAGACGCGATCGTGGAAGAGATCGCGCGAGAACGACGCGGAAAGTTAGATTCAAAAGTGCTGGGGCTGATGATGAAGCACGTGCGCGCGCACGCGTACGCGGAGGAGGAGGACGAGCGGCGGCCGGGCGGGACGCTGCGCGTCGGGAGATGGTAGCGCGTCGACGCCGTCGGAAACGGCGATGGACGCGCGAGCGATGGTGGAAGAGAAACCGTATTTCGCGTCATCGATCGATGCGTTCGTAGTACTTGTAGGTAGCATTCATAGTTGTCATCGTTCCTTCGCGCGGCGCGTCGTCGGTTGCCGCCGCCCGCCGAGGCGCTCGCGTCGCGACACACTCGCGCGCGCGATCGGTCGACGTCCACGGTCCCGCGCTGAGATGACTAAAACGGGCGTGCGCGTAGATCGCGCCGCCGGCGCCGCGCACGCCGTCGTGTGGCTCGAACGCGAGCCCGTCAACTCGATGACGTTGGAATTCTGGCGCGCGCTCGCGGACGCGCTGACAGCGCTCGAGAACGACGCTACGGTGCGCGCGACGCGCGCGCGAGGCAAAGATGGGAAGACTGACGGTGCGCGCTCGCGTCGAACAGGTGCACGGGGTGATTTTCGCCAGCGGGTTGCGACGGTCGGTGTTCACGGCTGGGAACGACATCGCGGAGCTGTACGCGCCGAAGACGACGTGGAAACGATACCGAGAATTCTGGCTCACGCAGACGACTTTTTTGTCTAGACTGTTGAGCACTAGATTGGCGACGGTGTGCGCGATTCGAGGCGCGTGCCCGGCGGGAGGATGCGTCGTGGCGCTGTGTTGCGATTATCGGTTGCAGACGACGAGCGGGTCGCTCGGGCTGAACGAAGTCGCGTTGGGTATCGCGGTGCCAAAGTATTGGGCCGAGTTGTTTCTGTATCGATGTATCGATCGTGTGAAGGGAGAGAGCTTACTGCAGCGTGGGGTTTTAGTGCGACCTTTAGAGGCGCAAAGTCTTGGATTAATCGACGAAGTCGTCGGCGAAGGCGCGCTCATGTCGGCGGCGGCGAGCGCCATGGAACGCTACTTGAAGCTTCCTTCGAGCGCGCGGGCGACGACTAAGCGGACGATTCGTTCACATTTCAGCGAATCGTGGGCGGCATACGCGGAAGAGGAGGCGAAGGGAGGATGGAAGATGTTGAATGAGCCGCACATCGTCAAGGCACTCGGGGGGGTATTGATGAAATTGAGCGGTGGGAAAGCAAAGCTGTAAGCTGAGCTGTGCTGTAGAAGCGCCTAATATCAAATTAAATGTACTGTAAACTGTAACCTCGTAAATCGCATACCGCAAACGCGTGATTAAATTGTGAGTGATTACTTTTTCGGGGAAGTCGCCTCATCGACGAGGTACACCAACCCGCGGAAGGGGACGCCGTCCGCGTGGTTGGAGAGGTTCACTTCGCACGTGCGGCTAGTGGAGTAGCCATCGGTACAACCCTTAGGGAGGTTCATGTAGCCCAAGGCAGAGTCGGTGATTTCGGGGTATCGCATACCGCGATCACCAGCCATACCGCAACACGGGATACCGGAGCCGGAGACCTCGTCGGCGCACTTGCTCGCCAACTTCATAAAGGTTTGCTCGACGCCCATCTTCTTCGACGAGCACGGCACGTGCACGGCGATGTGCTTCTTCACCTTGTTCCATTCGAGCTTATCGATAAGGTGGTTGGCGATGAACTCAGACGGCTCGTAAAGCGCGAAACGAAGCTCAGGGCTTTCGAGTTGCTCCTTGATCTGCGCCAAGCACGGAGACGTGTCGACAATGATCGGGTACTTGCCCCCTTCGGAAGCCTTCAAGAGCGCTTGCTCGAGATCGTAACCCTTAGCTAAAGATTGGTCCTTGAGACCACGAGAGTTGAAGATCATCCCGCAGCATTGGGAGTTGAGACCTTCGGGGTAAACAACTTCGTACTTGGCCTTATCCAAGATGCTCATCATCGCGTCGGCAACGCCGCCGTTCGCTTCTTCGCCCTTCACCGGACCCATCATGCGAGTCACGCACGACGGCAAGTAAACCACCTTGCGAGGAATACCCTTGGACGGTGCCGCGTCGGCACGCGCCGGAAGCGGCGCCGGAAGCTTGGGAGCACCAGTGGGCATGTACGGGTTCCAAACCGGAATCATGGCGCCCGAAGCCTTGTTCAACATCTTCGAGACGCCCTTCAACACACCTTCACCGAGGATACCGTGCGCCATGGAGACCGTGTTCAAGAGCGGCGGCACCACAGACGTGGCGGCACCAAAGTTGCGCGCGACCATGCCAGCCATGGACTTGGCCGATCGCGCGGTTTCCATCTCGCGGTTGCGGATGCTCTTGACGAGCTCGCCGGTGTTGATGCCAACCGGGCACTTCACTTCACACATACCATCAGCTGCGCACGTGCTGTTACCAGCGTACGCGAAGATGTCAAGGAATTCGTCCAATCGGCTCTGGTCTTCCTTCGTGCGAGTGTTCGGTTCAATCGCCTGGAGGCGAGAGATTTCGCGGTACACGGTGATGCGCTGTCGCGGCGTGAGCGAGACGTCGCGAGTCGGGCAGTTGGATTCGCAGAAGCCACACTCCATGCACATGTCGACGATGGGATCGGCGACCGGCTTGGGCTTGAGGTTCTTCTCGTGCACGTGCGGATCTCTGTTGAGGATGACACCCGGGTTCAACACGTAGTTCGGGTCGAAGAGCTCCTTCAACTCCCACATGATGTCGTACGCCTTGGTACCCCACTCCATCTCCACGAACGGCGCAACGTTACGACCGGTACCGTGCTCAGCCTTGAGGCTGCCCTGGTACTTGACGGCGACGATTTCGCACATCTCTTGCATCATCGCCGAGTACATCTTGACTTCTTCGTCGGTTCGGAAACCTTGAGAGAAAACCAAGTGCAAGTTGCCCTCCAGGGCGTGACCCATGCAAGACGCATCGTCGTATCCAAACTTTTCAAACATGGCGATCAAGTCTTTCGTCATGTTACCGAGCTTGTCGACTTCGCACGCGACGTCTTCGATGAGCACAGACGTACCGGCTTCGCGGCTGGAACCGACCATCGGGATGAGACCCTTGCGGACGTCCCAGTACACCTTGTAAACGTCTTCCTCCTTGCTGAAGGGGTACTTTTCCGTGCGCGGGTGCAAGAATCGCACACCAGCGTTGTCGATGGACTTCTCGACGGCAGAGATACCTTTGTTCAGCTCTTCATCCGTCGCACCTCGGCACTCGATGAGAAGCGCGGCGCCGTACTTGGGCGCCTCCTTAATCGTCGGCACCAAGTTCATGATCTTTTCGTGACCTTCGCACTGCGTCAGCGAGGCACGATCGAACAACTCGACGGCATCGACGTCGGTTTCCCGACGTAACACGGCCGCAGCCTTGCACGCATCCTCGACGTCTTGGAACACGATGAACGCGCTCGCCTTGTGCGGGTGGTCGACGACGGTCTTGTACGTCGCCTGGCTCACGAAACCGAGCGTACCTTCGCTGCCAATCATCAAACGCTTGATGATTTCGATCGGGTCGTCCACCGGGTGATCCACCAAGGCGTTGATGGAGTAACCAGTGGTGCACTTGATGGCGAACTTCTTCTTGATGAGCGCGGTGAGCTCCTCGTCCGCTTGCACGCGGCGCGCGAGCGCTTGCACACCCTCGACGAGCGGCTTGTGCGTGCGCATGAAAGATTCGCGGCTGGCTTGGTCGGACGTGTCGAGAACGGTACCGTCGACGAAGACGATGCGCATGTCCTTGAGCGTGTGGTAGGTGTTTTGAGACACGCCGCAGCACATGCCCGAGGAGTTGTTCGCGACGACGCCGCCAATCATGCACGAGTCGATGGACGACGGATCGGGACCCATCTTGTACTGAACGTCGTGACCACCCTTGATTTTGTGTGCTTGAAGTAATCGGTTGACTTCACCCAAAATCAATCCCGGTTCGACGGTAATTTCGCTCCCGTCCCCCTTGATTTCGTACTTTCTGAAATTCTGCCCCGTGTGCGACAGCTTGAGCAAGATGGAGTCCGACACCGCTTGACCCGAGAGCGAGGTCCCGGCGGCTCGGAAAGTCACCGGCGTTTCATTTTCTGCCGCGACGGGCAAAACCTTCTTCACCTCGGTCTCGTTGTGAATCTTCACCACCGCCTGCGGCAGGAGACGATAAAACGAGGCGTCCGTCCCGTACGCGAACGTCTTCACCGGATCGGTGTAAATGCGTTCCTCGGGAATGATGCTCTTGATGTCGTTCTGAAACTTGGTATATCTCCCATCGTTCACCCGCATGCCGTCCGCGTTCTCGTACACCTTGTTCGTCAACGGCTTCACCGGGTACACCCCCGTCTCCACCGTCCCCGCGAGCCCGTAATCGATCGATTTGACCGTCGTCGCCGCCGCCGGCGACGCCTTCGCCCGCGCCGTCTCCCGTCCCGGCGCGCGCAGCGCACCATTCACCGGCTTCGCGTCGCCTCGCACGCCTCGTCGCGCGTGCACCGACCGCTTCGCATCGCTCGTCTTCATTCGCCGCGACGTCGGCATGACGCCCCCTGTGCTTCGCGTCGTCGCGCGATCGACGCCCGTCTTCACCGTCGCCGACGTGCTCGCGCCGAGCGCTTTCGCACCGCGCGCGATGACATCGCGCACGACGTCGTGCCGTCGTCCCATCGCGGAGAACCCGTCACCACTCGCGCGCGCGCGTCGCGCGATGCCGCGCCCGTCGGCGTCGTCGCGTCGCCGTCGCGACGTCATCGCGCGCGCGATCGACGATCGATCGATCGATCGATCGTCGATCGCGCGCGAAACTCGCGCGATGGGTCGATCGCGGCGCGCGAACCTCGATCGCGCGGGTCGATCTCGATCGCGCGCGTTATCGGAACGGAAGGCCCCCTATCGTCGAAATCCGCGCGCGATCGCGCGTATTCTACGTGTAACGAACGGGATTAAAATCAATGCGTCATGCGCGTAATCATGCACGACGATAAAACCGCGCGGCGCGGGATCGGGCGGTCGGTCGCCGCGCGCGACTCGACGCGCGCGCGCGCGCGACGCCGCACTCTTCGCATCCGACGACTATCGACACGATGCTCGCCTCCGCTTCCACGTTCACCGGCGTCAAGGTCGTCGCGAAGGCGACCGCCAAGACGACCGTCGCCAAGCGCGCCGCGTGCGTGACGCGCGCGGGGCAATACGACGATGAATTGCTCGAGACCGCGGTGCGCGCGACGACGCGACGCGACGCGACGCGGGACGACGCGATGACGCGGTGATGCGCGCGCGACGCGCGCGGGAATCCGGCGATGCGCGCGGGAGTTGGGATGGAAAATATTTTCGCGTCGAACGCGCGCGGGCGCGGCGGTCGGGGGGGGCGCGCGCGTCGGGGGGGGGCGACGGCGCGACGGCGCGAGATCGGATAGGGTTGTTCGGGCGAGGGTGATAATCCATCAATCCATCGATCGAAACGACTCGCGTCGCGATGGAATCGATCGAACGCGGTGACTGACGAGGATGGAAACGCGATTCGCGACGCGCGCAGACCAACATGACCAAGCCGGGTAAGGGTATCCTCGCCATGGACGAGTCCAACGCCACGTGCGGTACCCGACTCGAAGGCGTCGGGGTCGAAAACACCGAAGAAAACCGCCGCCGCTACCGCGAGTTGCTCATCAGCACCAAGGGTATGGGCGAATACGTCGGCGGTGCGATTCTCTTCGAAGAAACCTTGTACCAATCTTGCAAGGATGGCACCTCGTTCGTCGACGCGCTCCGCAAGGAAGGCATGTACCCGGGTATCAAGGTTGACAAGGGCCTCCGGCCGCTCGCCAACTCCAACGGCGAGTCTTGGTGCCAAGGTCTCGACGGCCTCGCCGAACGCGCGGCTGAGTACTACAAGCAAGGCGCGCGCTTCTGCAAGTGGCGCTCCGTCGTCTCCATCCCGGCCGGTCCGTCCAAGATCGCCGTGACGGACTGCGCTTACGGCCTCGCCCGCTACGCGGCCATCTGCCAAAACGCCGGTCTCGTCCCGATCGTCGAACCGGAGATCCTCCTCGACGGTGACCACGACATCGACCGCAACTTCGAAGTCGCCTCCATGGTTTGGGCGGAGACCTTCAAGTACTTGGCCGACAACAACGTCAAGTTCGACCGCATGCTCTTGAAGCCGTCCATGGTTGCCCCGGGCGCCGACTGCACGAAGAAGTCCAACGCCAAGGAAGTCGCCGCGTACACCTTGAAGATGCTCAACTCCCGAGTCCCGCCGGAAACCGCGGGCATCATGTTCTTGTCCGGTGGCTTGTCCGAGTTGGACTCCACCATGTACTTGAACGCCATGAACCAGCAACCGAACCCGTGGCACGTGTCTTTCTCGTACGCGCGGGCTCTTCAAAACTCGGTACGTATTTTTTTTTGTGAGCGCCTCGTCACGCGTCTGAGAAGCGTCTGAGAATCGCGAGAATAACGCGTACTGACGACTGACGAACACTTATAACGCGCCAGGTTATTAAAACGTGGGCGGGCGATGATTCTCGAACCGCGGAAGCGCAAGAAATCCTTCTCCGCCGCGCTCGCGAGAACTCTGAAGCGCAACGCGGCGTCTTCGACGTGACGAAGTCGCAGACGGAAGGTTCTTCGATGTATGAGAAGGGCTACGTGTACTAAATCAGTACGCTACGCGCTTCCTTGTCGAGCCACTCGTTTCAATGAAATCTTCTTTACATGAATTACATCAACCTTCCCTCGCACGACTCAAAACCGAAACGACAACTGCGAGCTGAAAGCTGTTCAGCTCACAGTTGTCCCGCGTATCTCCACCCAGACCTCGCCACAGCGCGCCGCGTCGCGCGCGACGACCCGTCTCATGCGGTCGAACGTCGCGCTCCGAGCGTCCACGACGTCCGCGCACCGATGGTCTCGCCCTTCGTCGTCGCCGTCGTCCACGAGACGTCGCCAACATCAGCGCCAACATCACCATCTTGATGTCCAACACCGTCCTTCTCGTCCCGTTCGCGTCGCCGCCGCGCCCGCGGAGAAGCCGACGGTCGAAGAAGACACCGCGCGCGTGCTTCGCGTGCGATATCACCGCAAAGATGGCGCGTACGCGGGATGGGGCGCACACGTTTGGGGACGCGGCGCGGCGTCGCCGACGCCATGGGACGCGCCGCTCGCGGCGACGACGGATGACGCGTCGGAATGGGTGACCTTTGACGTCGAGCTCTCGGATATCTCTCGCGGTGATGGATCGGTGAGCGTGCTGATTCATAAGGGCGAGGCGCAAGACTGTCGAGTAGAGGATTTCGACGCGACGGCGGCGCCAGAGGTGTTTTTGGTGAGCGGATATTCGAGCGCGTTCGAGACGGAGCCCGATTTGACGTCGTTGCCGAAAGGAGACATAGAAAAGTATCGCGCGATCTGGGTCGCCGAGCGCGTGATCGCGGTGCCGGGGGATTTCGCGAACGATGGGGACTCGTTCACGCTCGTGAGCTCGTCCACGGCGGATTTGAAAGTCACGGGCGAAGGCGTCGTCGGCGGCGACGACGTCGTCACCGTGGTTCGTTCGGGTGAGTTACCTTCGAGCGTGTGCGCAAAGTTTCCACACATCAAAGCTGCGGGCTATCGCGCGCTCGAAGTTCCTTCGAGCGTCAACGTGCGAGACGCGTTGAAGCGCCAAATCGCCGTAGCCGCGGTGGACGCCGCGGGTAAGCCGACGGATGCCACGGGCGTGCAGTTGCAAGGCGCGATCGATGATTTATTCGCTTACGATGGACCTCTCGGAGCGGAATTTGGAGTGAACGACAAAGTCACGCTACGCGTGTGGGCGCCCACGGCCTTGAACGTCGCGTTGGCGTTGTTCGACGAACCCAGAGGAGAGGAGACGAGACGCGTCGTCGCGATGACGCGGGACGAGACGTCGGGGGTGTGGAGTGCGACCGGTGACGATTTCAAGGATAAATATTACAATTTCGAAGTCACCGTATTCAACCCGACGACTGGGAAAGTGTCGACGAACGTCGCGTCGGATCCGTACGCTCGGAGCCTCGCCGCCGACGGTCGCCGAGCGCACGTGTGCGACATTTCGCGAGACGACCTCAAACCCAAGGGATGGGAGACGTTTGAGAAGCCAAAGTTCACGCATCCCGTGGATTGTTCAATCTACGAGCTACACGTGCGAGATTTCAGCGCGTTGGATGAAACCGTGAGCGCTTCTGCGCGAGGCAAGTATTTAGCGTTCTGCGAAGAATCGAGCGTGTGCGTGTCCCATCTCAAAAAGCTCGCCGACGCCGGTCTCACGCACGTGCACCTGTTGCCGTCTTACGACTTTGGTTCCGTGCCCGAGCTCCCAGAAAATCAGCTGTCGGTAGACTTCAAAGAGTTGGCCAAATTACCACCGAATTCTCGAAAGCAACAAGAAGAAATCAGTAAAATTGCATGGTCTGATTGCTTCAACTGGGGATACGACCCCGTGCACTACGGCGTGCCCGAAGGCAGTTACGCCACCAATCCAGACGGTCCCCGGCGCATTTTCGAGTACCGCCAGATGGTGCATGCGCTCGCCTCGAACGGATTACGCGTCATATGTGATGTGGTGTATAATCACACCTTGTCGTCCGGACCGAGTGACGTCAACAGCGTCTTGGATAAAATTGTCCCGGGGTACTACCATCGACGCAACTTTGACGGATTCATCGAGGCGAGCACGTGTTGCAACAACACGGCCAGCGAGCATTACATGATGGATCGTCTCATTGTGGACGATCTCGTGCACTGGGCGAAAGATTATAAGGTTGATGGATTCCGATTTGATTTAATGGGGCACTTGATGCTGTCCACGATGCTTCGAGCGAAGGACGCGCTCCAATCGTTGACGCTCGAGAAGGATGGTGTCGATGGTAAATCACTGTACCTGTACGGAGAAGGATGGGATTACGCCGAGGTGGAAAAAGGTCGCGTCGGCAAGAATGCATCGCAGCTAAATTTGGCTCACACTGGTATCGGAAGCTTTAACGACCGCGTCCGCGAGGGTTGCATCGGAGGCAGTCCCTTTGGCGATCCTCGCATGCAAGGTTTCCTCACGGGCTTGTACTACACCCCCAACGGCGCCGTCGATCAAGGAGACCAAGACTCCCAACGCTATAGAATGATGGAGGACGGCGAGAAGATAATCGCCGCGCTCGCTGGAAACGTCCGTGATTTTGTCTTTGTCAATCGCCACGGCGTCGAGGTTCCGTCGAGTTCGGCGGCTTGGCCAGACTCAAACGTTGCCTACGCGGGCGAACCGGAAGAAACGGTGAACTACGTCAGCGCGCACGATAACGAAACCCTATTCGATTGCATCATGTTAAGAGCGGCGGCGTCTGTGTCTCTGGAACAAAGGTGCCGAATCAATCATTTAGCGACGGCGATTGTGGCGTTGTCGCAAGGCGTGCCATTCTTCCACGCGGGCGACGAAATCTTACGGAGTAAATCTTTAGACCGAGACTCGTACTCCAGCGGTGACTGGTTCAATAGGCTGGACTACTCTGGGGACACGCACAACTTCGGCGTCGGGTTGCCCGGGGAGCAAAAGAACGGCGATAGATACGACTTCATCACGCCCATGCTCGCCGATACGTCGATGCGCCCCTCGAAAGAGTTCATCGAAGAGGCGACGAGAAACTTTTGCGAACTTCTGAGCATCCGTCAATCGACGCCACTGTTGCGTCTTCAAACCACGCGAGACATTCAGCGTCGCATGAAGTTTTATAACCGCGGACCGGCGCAAACGCCTGGGCTCATCATCGCTAGTATCAACGACGGCGACGCGTCCACGCCTGGGTTACCATCGCTCGACGCGAACTACAAGCGCGTCGTGCTCGCGTTCAACGCCACTCCGAACGAAATTTCACATCACGAGGCTGGGCTTAAAGTTGATTTCGCTGGCGTCGATCTCGAATTACATCCGCTCGTCGGCGGCGTCACCGCGGACGCCGTCGCGATGAGGAGCGTCTTCATCGAAGGCGTTCCCACGATTCCTCCGTACACGTGGACCGTGTTCGTACAGCATAGATAATATTAGCGTTATAGCTGCGGTAAGCTCAATTAGAGTCAAGCTGAGAAACAACTTTCTGACGCGCGTTCCTTTCCGGTCGTTACAATTGGAGATGTTTGCGCAAAAACGCGTCTACGCGCGACCACGCGAGCTCGACCGCGGACTCATCGAGCTTTGGAAACCCTTGCACTTTCTCTCGCTCCTCAAAGTTCGGATACGGTTGAGGCGTCGTGTTCATGAAGGCGTGCCCGACGTTTTCGTAAAAGTGTATCTCGCCCTGGCGAAGTCTCTCTCGCAATTTCTTCGCGCTGCCGGGATCCGAAAATCCAACCAAATTGTCCTTCTCCCCGAAGTGTCCTTGCACCGGAACCTCGATCGCGCTCACATCGCACGCGTCGTCGCCCGGAATCCCGTAAAACGGCACCGCGCAATCCACGCTCGCCTTTGCCGCGGCGATGAGCGTCAGCGCGCCGCCCATGCAGAATCCCACGACGCCCACTCTTTCCGCCTTTCGCTCCGCCCGCAGCCACGCGGCCGCCTCGCGGATCTCTTCGGTCGCCACTTTCCAATCCATGTTCGTCATCAGGTGATGCGCTTCCTCGACGTCGACGCCGAGCTCGCCGCGGTACAAGTCAGGGACGAGCACCGTCACGCCCAGTTCGTCGCGCAATCGTCGAGCGTGCGCGAGGACGACGTCGTTGACGCCCCACCACTCCTGCAGGACGATCACCGCCGCGCGCGTCGACGCGGACGACGGCGCGGCGAGGACGCGGGCCCGCGCGCCGGCGGCGCCGAACGCGACATCCTCGAACGACGACGACATCGTCGGATTGTGTCGCGCGCGAAAAATGAAACTGAACTCGCAAACGAGGTATTACGGTACCGACTGCTCGACGAAAATCGGGCGCGCGAGGGCGCGCGGGCGCGACGGCGCAAAGTTACGGTTTCTTCGAGAGGTGGTTAACAACCGACGCGGGCCTAGGCGCCGTATCCGAACACTTGTCGAATGCGACCGAAGATTAAATTCTTCCACCCGTTTTCGGTGGTGTCCATCACCGTCTCGTTGCCGAACTTGTCGCACTCCGGGACGTTGGTTTGCACGAGGTCGACGAAGCAGTTGCCGGGCTCGGGCTCGCGAAACGTGACGGTGACGACGGAGAAGTGGTCGTCGGGCCACGACGAGAATCGCCAGTTTTGAACTATTTTTTCGCCCGGAACGTACTCCGTCGTTTCGCCTTGAACGTTTCCGTCGAACATTTCGAATTTACCCGTCGAACCGTTCAATCCGGACGCTCGACTTTGCGTGAAATGTTGCACGCGATTTCCGTCGAGCAAGGCGTCGCAAATATCTCTCGGGCGACAGTAAAAATTCTCCGTCAGCCGGATGGTGTGGTTCGTTTGCGATAACGGCGCGGTTTTATCGCTCCTAGGCACCGACGCGCTCGATTTCGCCTTGGCCGCCTTGGCCGCCTCGGCCGCCTCGGCCGCCTCGGCCGCCGCCTCGGCGCTCGCCGGCGCGTCGCCTCCCGGCCCGCCCGCCGCCATCTCCTTCACCCACGTCCTCACGCCCTCTAAAACCTTCGGCACGATCGATTTCAAAATCAGCGCCTTCACTCGCGCGTCCTCGTTCGTATCGTTCGCCGGCACCACGACGCACTCCGGGTCCTCGTCCGCGTTTTCGTCCGCCACGTACGGCAGCCGAATCTTCCCGTCGCGCGTCTTCCCGTCCCTCAGCTCCGCGACGTACGACATCTCCAGCTCCAGCTCGTACCCGGGTATAATTTTTCCTTTTCTTTTGTTCACGTACGCCTCGCCCTCGCACTTCGTCACGCCCGTCACCGCGACGCGCGTCACGACGCCATCGCCATCGCCGTCGCCGTCGCCGTCGATCGCGCGTCGCGCGCACAGCGCGTCCAATCGCGCGCGCGCCCAGGGCAGGGCGTCCTTCTCCTGCCAGTGCCACCCGTGGACGTTGGTGCCGTCCGCGCGATCCTCGACGATCCATCGCGCGTCGCCCTCGCCCGCGCGCGCCATCGCTTCTCGAAGCTTCGCGGCGCGGAGTGGCGATCGATCGCCGCGCGACGGTCGACCCTCGGCGCGAGGGTCGAGGCGCGCGCGCGAACCTCGCGGCGAGGGTCGCGGCGCGCGCGCGACGACGCGCGGGGACCGACCGTCGCGCGCGACGGACGACGCGCGCGACAGACGACGACGACGACGACGCGCGATGCGGGCGGCGGCGACGACGACGATGCTGGGACGCTCGACGACGACGGGCGCGCGCGCGCGCGCGCGCGCGGCGCCGGCGCGCGCGTCGACGCGGAAATATCCGGTCGTCTCGAGGTTTTCGGCGACGCGCGACGCGAGGACGGGCGCGGGCGCGTTTCGCAACGCGCCGGAGCCGCAGACGGAGGAAGAGGAGGGGTCGGTTTTGGATTTCCCGGAGGAGTACCAGCGCGCGGTGCCGTCGAGACGACCGGACATATTTCCAGACCTGAAGGAGCCGAAGACGCCGATGCCGCGACCGATGCCGGGCGACCCGGAGATGCCAGGTACGCGACGACGACGTCTCGTGTGGTCACCGTGTTGACTAATTTTTTACGCGCAGATGAGGAGGAAGAGGAGAAGGAGCGCAAGGAGAATCCTGGTGAACCGGGGGTAAGTTTTGGTTTCGACCGACGCGCGTTCGCGACTCGAGCTCGCGCGAACGCTCGACTGACTCCTCGCTTTCGCGTCGCGTCGTAGGAAAAACCGGAAGATGAGGAAGAAGAAGAAAACGAAAAGAAGAAGAAGAAGAAGATCAAGAAGGATGACGAAGAAGAAGAGTGAGAGAAAAGTAGAAGATGAGTTGTCACGATGCGTAAATAGTTCTTCGCTATCTCAGACGCCTATCCTCCTAATTCCTAATCTATCGTCCTAATGCTAATGTTAATGCGCGTGTGGGAGATGTATTCCGCGAACTCTTCATCCCAGGCATCGGCGCCGAGCGCGTCAGGAAGCTCGAATCCACGCTCGTTTGATTCGAAGACCCTCGGCACGCCGTGGTAGCATTTTCGCGACTCTCCGCCGAGGATCACGGCGTCGCCCGTTCGCAGCACCAGGGCCGTCGGTGCGCGGTTTCGGTCTTCGTATCCGAGTAGGAAAATTGCGGGACACCCGAGAGAAATACTCACTATCGGGCGGTCCAAATTGGACTCAGCGTCGTCCACATGCCCATTCAACGTGTCGCCCGGTTGATAATAATTCACCAATCCCGCCTGCGCCTCAAATTCCCAGTTTTCCGGCGCCACGCTCGCGATTCGCCGCGTCAAACTCACGAGCTCTTCGCTTATCGCCCGTCTCGGCACGTCCGGTTCGTATATCCGCGACGTCCAGTTGAATGGGGGGCCCACCGTCGCCCAACGCAGCTTTGATAGCAACCGCCTGGCGAGGAGTCGCTCGTCAGCGTCGCCTCGCTTCACCTCACGCGCTGGCCTGGCCCATCGCTCACCATCGATTAACATCAAATCCTCCCGCGCGGCGTCCCACAACCCAGGAGGCAAGTCTCCGAGCTCTTTTCCAAAGTTTGTTCGCGCCGGCGGCTCGCACAGCTCCGTCGCCGCCGCTCGCACCCACGTCCGCTGTTCATCGCTCGACAGCGCGTTCGAGACGTAATAAAACCCCGGATGCTCGTCCAGGGCGTAGACTTTCACCGCGCCTTCCTCGCGCGCGAGCGTCGCGCCGTGCGCGTTCGCCGCGTCCTTCGACAGGTCGAGCGCGTCGCGCAGGTCCACCGGCTCGGCGACGAATCGACCGCCCCTGCGTCGTCCGTTCGCGCTCGTTCGGAACTGCTCGACGAGTTTCAGCTGGTACTTTTTCTCCGCCGCGCGAAACGCGGTTTGCGCCGGGGGATCGGTGCCGGGATCGCGAGCGTACATCCGCGCAGTGAGGTTGGTTCGGTTGCTATTCACAAAGACTACTTTTTCGATTCGCGTTCGCGCTGATGATAATACCTCTTCAAAACCTCCTTGGCGGAACACATCGGGAAGTTTGAGAGGTCGTAATAGTGCGGCGCTAAGTCGATGAGCCACTCGCCACGAACGTCCGTGACGGTGCGAATGTAATTCTTTGACGTCAACACGAACTCGTTGTAGACGACCCACTCGGGCTTGCGATCGAGGCACGTGGACGGGTGAAGCATGACTTCTTGGTTGTCCTTGACGGTCAAATACCGTCCACCGCGCTCGAGATGGGCGACTTGCATGAAGTATCCGCTCAAAATGGCCTTGCGAATGTTCGGGTAGTAATCCCTCGACGCGAAATCCGTGCTCACGAGCGGAAGGTTGAAGCGTTGGCAAATGCGCACGAGTTGCGTGCGCACGTTGTCCGCGCTCTTCATCGCGCGATGGCTGATGTAATTGTTCCAGCACCAATCCGGATCATCTTTGGCCTGCTTGTACGCGTGATAAACGTTGAGCAAGGTCAAGTGATCGCCGTCGACGTGAGCGAATTGAGCCTTCGCCGCGTCCGCTTGCTCGGCTTGATCCCTCGGGCGAATGAAACACATGGGCACGGAGAGCATGGCGACGATGGAGAGCACCTCGTTCGAGCACTTGAACTCGCACGACGTGACGAGCATTTTCGCCAACTGTGGATCCAACGGGTACTCCGCCATCACTTGACCGACCGTGGTCAAGTTACCGTCGTCGTCTAGGGCGCCGAGGTAGTTCAGTAGCTCCAGCGCCCGCATGAGCGTCTCGGGCGCCGGCGGATCCATAAAGTCGAAGTGCACTAAATCATCTATCCCAAGTTTCTTCAGCTGCAACACCACGCTTCCGAGGTTCGATCGCAAAATCTCCGGGTACGTTTGCTCCTGCAAATCCTTCTTGAACGACTGTTCGGTGTACAAGCGGAAGCATTTACCAGGCTGCGTACGACCGGCGCGACCGGCGCGTTGTTGCGCCGAGGCTCTCGAAATGGGCGACACGAGGAGAGACTCCACTCGAATCCTCGGATTGAACACTTTTTGCTTTGAGAAGCCAGGATCGATCACGTACACGATCCCATCGATCGTCAAAGACGTTTCGGCTATGTTTGTGGAGACTACGATTTTGCGCCCGGCGGGTTTGCCCGGTTTTCCCTCTGGCGCCTTGTCGAAGATTTTCTGCTGCATCGCCGGCGGAAGCGTGGCGTAGAGCGGTACGACGTTCACCACGCCCACCTCATCGCCTAAGTTTTGAATCTCACGACGAATCTTCCCGCACGCGTCCTCGATTTCTTCCTCGCCCGTCAAGAACAACAAAATGTCCCCCGGCGGCTCGCATTGGTGAATTTGCGTCACCGTACGAATCGCTGATTCTAAGTAATCGCGCTCCGGTTCTTGCGTGTAGAAGATCTCCACCGGGTGCATACGACCCGGAACCTTCATCAACGGTGCGTCCAAGAAGTACCCCTGAAACTTCTCCGCCTCGAGCGTCGCAGACATCACCACGCACTTCAAGTCTTTGCGCTTGACTAAAATTTCCTTCAATAAACCAAACAAAATATCCGTCGCCAACGTCCGTTCGTGCGCCTCATCGATGACGACGACGGAATATCGCGACAACAACGGATCCGTCATCGCCTCACGAAGCAACATGCCATCCGTCGCGTACTTTAACATCGTCTTCGGCCCCGTGGTTTCTTCGAAACGAATCGAATAGCCCACCTCCTCGCCGATGTTCACGTCCATCTCATCCGCCACCCGCTTCGCCACGCTCATCGCCGCCACTCGTCTCGGCTGCGTGCACACGCACATCTTCCCATCCGCGGTATATCCAGCGTCGACGACGAATTGCGGCACCTGCGTCGTCTTCCCGCTCCCCGTCTCCCCGACCAAAATCATCGTCTGGCTTTGACTCAGCTTTTCGATGAACTCCCTCTTCTGCAACCACACCGGCAGGGTCTTCCGTTTCTCCAGGATGTCGTAGTACCGCCGCGACAGCGCGTTCCCGGTGTGCTTATTGATCCCATCGTCGTCGTCGTCCGCCGTCGTCTTCGCCTTTTTCGGCGTCTTTTCTTCGTCTCCCATGGCTCTTCGCGCGCGCTGGCGGCGGCGACGCGATTCGTTCGCGCGCGCGCCGTCGCGTCGTCGGCGCGCGCGTCGGCGGTGCGTCGCGCGCGCGGTGCGTCGCGCGTTCGTTCGCGCGCGTCGTCGATTCGCGATTCGCGATTCGCGACGCGCGCGGGTGTGCGTCGCGCCCGTCGCGCGCGCGCGTCCCGCGCCGACGAAAAACGACGCGCCGAGAACATTGAAATTTAGAGTCGCGGGTGATCACTAAAGCGAAGCGTTACAACATCATACCGCCGGACGCGCCTTGATGACCGTGACGCGCGATCTCGGGACGACCGCGACGCTGCGAGAGCTCGCCCAACACCGGTGGGACGTCGCTGCCCTGAATGAACGTCCTGTGAATGCCCGACGCGTCGACGGCGTTGAGGCGAATGCAACCGCCCGAGGAACCGTCGACGGACATCGCGAGGGCGATAGCCTTGGCGACGAACGCCTCGCACTCCTCCCGGGTCATCCCTTCGCGCCACCCGCTGTCTAAAAAACCCCAAATATACGTCGACCCGCTGCCGTCGGTGGTCCATCGCTCCTTGATCATGTTCCCGCCCGCCGTGCACGCGTACACCTGCGACCCGCGGCGCTTGTCCCAACCGCCCACGATGGTGTACGCGCTCAGCCCTCGGCCTCGATTCGCGCCCTTGTTCTGATACCCTATTTGATTCGCGATCGTCGCCACCGTTTTCACGTCCGCGATTTCGTCCAGCTCCATCTCGTGCTGACTCACGATGTTTCGCACGTACCCCGCGAGCGCCTCGGTGTCCGCCGCGGAGCCGGATCGACACATGATCGTGCGATCGTTCAGCGCGCACATCTTATCCGACGCCCGGTTCGAGACGTATATCCCTGCGCGCGCGTCGCGATCGACGGCGTCGTCGCGTCGTCGTCAGTCTTCGCGCTCGATCGCGTCGTCGTCGAGTCAAACGCCGCGGTCGTCGTTCGAACCGCTCGCGCGCGTTCGCACCCGTGCTGACGCGAGAGTCCGCGCCGAGGACCACGCCGCCGGCGTATTCGCACGCGACGATGGTCGTCCCCGTGTGCGGGGCCTCGCTCGCGTCCGCGTCGCGCGCGTCGAGGCCCATGTCGACGTCGAGCGCGCGATTGTGTCGCGCGGCGGGCGCGCGCGGTCGCACATCTCGACGCCGACGTCGCGAGACCGCGAGACCGCGCGCTCGGACGAGCGAAACAATCGTCGCGGGTCGCGTCGCGCGCGCGCGGGCGCGAGAAGCGCCATGCTCGACGCCGGGGCGCGTCGTTTGGGTCGGTGTCACAACGCCCTCGTGACGGCGCTGCTCACGGATACGTACCAGCTCACGATGGCGTACGCGTACTGGAGGAACGGCACGCACGACCGACGCGCGGTGTTCGAGCTGTTCTTTCGAGCGAACCCGTTCCAGGGCGAGTTCACCGTGTTCGCGGGGTTGGAGGAGGCGCTGCGATTCGTGAGCAACTTTGAGTTTACGGAGCGGGACGTGGAGTACTTGAAATCGACGCCCGTGGGGGAGAACATGGAGGATGAGTTCTTCGAGTTTCTCCTCGGACTCGACGCGAGCGAGGTGAGGGTATACGCGCAAAAGGAAGGGTCGGTGGTGTTCCCGAGGGTGCCGCTGTTGCGTCTCGAGGGACCGCTCGCGACGGTGCAGTTGCTCGAGACGACGCTGCTGTGTCTCGTCAACTACGCCAGTTTGTTGGCGACGAACGCGGCGAGGCATCGACTTGTGGCGGGGCAAAACGCGATGCTGCTCGAGTTTGGGTTGCGACGGGCGCAAGGGGTGGATGGAGGTGTGAGCGCGAGTCGGTACGCGTACCTCGGCGGTTTCGACGCCACGAGCAACGTCGAGGCGGGACGACAGTTTGGGATTCCAATCAAGGGCACGCACGCGCACTCGTACGTGCAATCGCACGCGGGATGGGGTTGCGTGAAAAACCCCAAGCTAGTCGCCGCCGATGGCTCGGTGTGCGAAGACTTTCCCGCGCTCGTGTTGGAAAAGATGAAGAGTTTAGAGGCGATTCGAGACGACATGGAAGTCGACTTGCGGTGGAGCGAGACGAACACGAGCGAGCTGGCCGCTTTCACATCGTACGCTCTCGCGTTTCCGAACGCGTTTTTGGCCCTCGTGGACACGTACAACGTTTTGCAAAGCGGTTTGCCAAACTTTTGCGCCGTCGCGTTGGCGCTTCGCGAGCTGGGGTACGCCGCCGTGGGGATTCGGCTCGACAGCGGTGATTTGTCGTACCTCAGTAAGCGCTCGCGAGCGTTTTTGCGTAACATCGAACGTTTGCTAGGGACGAAGATTGCGGATAACTTGAGCGCGGTGTCCATCACGGCGTCGAACGACATCCACGAGGAGGTGTTGTATTCGCTTCGCCAACACGGGCACGAGATTGATGCGTTCGGCATAGGCACGCATCTCGTCACGTGCTTGAAACAACCCGCACTGGGATGTGTGTACAAGCTCGTTGAAGTCGACGGAACGCCGCGAATCAAACTGAGCGAGGATATCGGCAAGGTGACGATTCCTGGGTGCAAGAATGGCTATCGCCTCTTTTCGCAGACGGGAGAAGCCATCGTAGACGTGATGACGCGCGTGGGCGAGCCCGTACCGAAGGTTGGCGAACGGATGTTGTGTCGTCATCCGTTCATGGAGAGCAAACGCGCGTACGTCGTTCCATCCAAGGTGGAACCATTGTTTGATTTAGTTTGGGACGGCGCGCGCGGCGTGGACCCGCAAGTAGATTTGAGTTTAGAAACCTCCCGCGCTCGATGCAAGGAGTCGATTCGTCAGCTGCGCGCGGACCATTTGCGGTACACCAATCCGACGCCGTACAAAGTGAGCGTGTCTGCGTCGCTGTACGATTTCATCCACGATTTGTGGCTCGCCGAGGCGCCCGTGGGCGAGTTGCGCTAGCGGCGAACGAGGAAAACTATTAAATATAGATTCATCATCTATTCGTTCTTCTTTGGTACTAAATGAATTGCTATGTGCTATCGAACACTCGTGTGTGTGTGTGTTCCATCACTCGTCTTCGTCGTCCGTCGGCACCCATCGCGGCGCCGCTTGGCTCAGCGGTAAGATTTCTTCGTCGTGCCAGTCTTCGTCTTCCGAAGTCGTCGGCGAAGATTTGCCCCCCAACGCGCTCGTCTTGTTCTCGTCGTCGGTACCGATAGAAATCACTTCGGTGGTTTGCGTTTCGCCGCTTGCCTCTTCCTTTGCAGCCTTTTGTCTACTTCGAACTTCCTCGATGAGTCGAGCGAAGGTGGCGTCGCTCGTCTTCGCCGCCGCCGCCGTCGCCTTCTCCCTGCTCGTCGCCACCGTGTTGAACATGCGAGCTTTGGCGCCCGCACCTACCTTGCGCGCTTCTTCGCGATTGACTTCACGCGCGATCGCGGGTAAATCCGGCACGCGTCCGTATCCTATGATGGAATTCACGCGCGTCGTGAACTCCTTGTGCCTCGCCTCGAGCATCTTTTTGTCGCCGTTGGACGCCAAGCCTTCTTTTTTGCACAGCTCGCGTATCTTGTTCAACGTGAAGACGTGATACGCAAGCTTTGGCAGTCGACGCGTGAGAGCCGTCGACGTCGTTTCTTCAACCGAACGCGCGCGTTTCTTTGCGCCCCCCCCGCCCGGCGACGAAAGCGGTTCGTTGCGCACCAAACACGAGTTGAGATGAGAGTTAATCTCCCTCGACGGCACTTGCGCGCAACACACCGGACACGCGACGTTATCAGAACCGTCTCGCCTGTGCGCCGTCGGCGACGTTCCGAGCCCCCCATCCGTCGCGGAATCGCTCGCGTCGTTTCCGTCTCCGTCGTCGTCGCTTCCGTCGTCCAACACGATGGCCCCATCGTCTTCGAATTCGTCCGCCTGTTCGATCACCGGTCGAGCCACTTTCGCTCGCGACGTCCTCTCCGCGCGTCGTTCGCTCGTTTTCGTCGCCGCCGCCGTCCTCGCCGTCAACGCCGCGTCGAGGAGTTCGTCGCGAATCTTTTTAAATCTCTCCACCACCTCCTCCAGCGCCTTCGCCGGGACTAAATCCGACTCCTCCGCCGGTTCGCGGCACGTCGGACACTTGTGCATCGTCGGCAGCGATCTTCGCGCGCAATCGGAGCAGAACGCGTGCTGACACGCGCGAAACGTCACCGGCATGGCGTAAAACTCGGCGCAAATCGCGCATCGCAGCGACGCGTCGAAATCGCGCTGCGGCACCGTCGGCCACGCCTCGGCGACGTCCGAGTGCTTCGGTTTCGCGCTCGCGAACGCCGACGCGATCGTTCGACGCGACATCGCGCGCGGGAGACTGGCGCGACGGCGCGGGAAGCGAGCGCTCGGGCGTCGGTCCCCTCGTCGTCGAAACAAACAACCCGTAACTTTGCGCGCGCGCCCGATTTCGCCAGGTGCCCGGATCTTTATGCGTTCTACACGTATCTGATGGCGCATAACGGCGTATAATGCGACGTTTACCGCGATCGGGGTCGTAGCTCAAATGGTAGAGCGCGCGCTTAGCATGCGCGAGGTACCGAGATCGATACTTGGCGACTCCATGGCGTCGTGGACATCCTAAACGCATCTTTTTTTTGGGCGAACGGTTGTCGTTGACATCGCGCCGAAGCGGTACGTCCGCGCGCTGACGACGCTCGCGCGCGCTCGCGAGTCCGAGCGCACTTTTTGTTCCTGTATGGGCTTCTTTTCGCTTCACTCATATTTTGCAGTTTGTTTTCCTATCACTTTTATACCTCCTCAATGCTTACTGGTAATCACTGTGGTACCACACCCAGTTGTCGGACATTTTTAGAGAGATCAAGAGGACGCGGAGATGTTCGCCGCAAAGCGCGCGTAGAAGCCGCCCGATACGCGCGCTGCTCATACATTGATTGCGTGGTACGCATCGTCGATCGATATCGATGGTCTCCATGTTACAAGGTGTATCGCCGCTAAAGGTGTCGTCGTCGTCCGTTCGTCGTTCGCTCGGCTCGATCGAGTCCCGCGTCTGAAAACCGACGCTCCGGTCGAATCACGACCGCGACGACGACGGTTATTGCTTTCGTCTTCTAATGATGCCCACCTCCCGGCACGCGCTTGTGCACGAACCACTCGGAACCGATGAGCATCGGCGGCGCGCCTTCCTCGAGGCGTCCCCAGTGAATGATGGAGTCGTCGTCCGGATCGGGCGAGCCCACGACGCGATACTCCATCGTCGACTCCACCACGCACGGCGATTCTTTCGTCCCCGTCGGCGCGCGCAAAAATGCGTGATGATCGAAGATATCTTCCCCCTTGAGCCGCCCCTCGAGCTCCGCCTTGTACAAACCCGTGGCGTTTTCCAAGTTGGTCACCACGCCCCCCCCGCTGTACGCCCGCGCGGACGTCCCGAGCGCGGCCTGCGCGCGTGCACCGCGACCGCGCGTTCACCGTCAGTCTCGCGCTCGCGTCGCGATCACCACCGCGCGTCTTCGCGCGCCGCGTTCGCGCTTTCGCGCGCGTCGAATCGATCGTTCGATCGAGTCGCGCGCGGCGTTCCCCCGTCGTCGTCGCGCGCGCGCGCGCGTCGTCGTCGTCGCACCTCGACCCGCCGGCGCGTCACCGCCATGATCGATCGTCGAAGCATCGCGATCGTCGTCGCGCGTCGCCGTCCGCCGTCGCGTCGCGTCGCGTCGCGTCGTCGCGTCGCCGTCGTCGGCCCGACGCCCCCGAGTCCCCCGATCGTCGAGTCACGAACGGTCGAATCGCGCGAAAATCACGAAATGCCGTCCTGTATTTTTTCCGTCGGGAGGTCACGCCCAAAGCCCTAAAACGCGAGCGCGATCGCGCGGCGCGCGAATCCGTCTTTTCGCGACGCGCCGTGTCGGTGAACGCTCGATCCGTCGCTCGTAAACGACGCTTGATACTCTCGCACACCGCGCGACGTAACTCAAATCTCTCGACATGGGTCGCATGCACACGCCCGGGAAGGGCATGTCCGGCTCCGCCTTGCCCTACAAGCGCTCGGCGCCGAGCTGGTTGAAGGTCACGCCGACGGAGGTGACGGAGATGATCACCAAGATGGCGAAGAAGGGCATGACGCCGTCGCAGATCGGCGTGGCGCTGCGCGATAACCACGGCATCGCGCAGGTGAGCTCGGTGACGAACTCGAAGGTTTTGCGAATCTTGCGGGGGCAAGGGCTCGCGCCGGGGATTCCGGAAGATCTTTATTGTTTGATCAAGAAGGCGGTGAGCGTGCGCAAGCACTTGGAGCGCAACCGTAAGGATATGGACTCCAAGTTCCGCTTGATTCTCATCGAATCTCGCATTCACCGCTTGGCGCGATACTACAAGCTCGCCAAGAAGCTCGAGCCGTCGTTCAAGTACAACTCGGCGAGCGCCGCGACGCTCTTGACGACGTAAACTTAGCACACGGAGGAACGGGAAACGGAGGAAGAGAAGATGTCTTAGGTTGTAAAGATCATCCATCTTTGAGTCATTACATTTTTCGCGTCATCGTTCTCACGCGCGCGCTCTGGGCGTTTGAATGGCGCGTCGGAGCGCAATCCAATCCTAAAACACCGCACAACTTAGCGCGCATCGTCGCCCGCGCGTCGCGTCGCGCGAGTCTCGATCGAGTCGCCGCGCGATTAAGCGACGCGTCGTCATCGCGTCGTCGTCGCGATGTCGACGACGCGAAGAAGCGCGCGATTGGGCTCGATGGCGAAAGATTCCGATGCCGAAACGTCCGGCGCGACGGTGGCGCTGAGCGATGCGCCCGTGGTGCGACGACGCGCGAGCGCACAGCGTAAACGCGAACGCTCGCCTGAAACGACGGAGGTGGCGCAGTCGAGCGCGAGATCGCGACCGCAGAGCTCTCGGCGGGCGTTGGCGTCGACGGCGAAGGCGGCGCGCGCGGCGGCGAGAAAGATGAAGGAAGCGGACGGTGATGGCGAGCACGACGACGATGACGTTCAAGGCACCGCTGGTGAAACCTCGGATGATCCCATGGAGATCGTCCGCACGGATGGTGCGCTGGTGAACGCGTACGAGGCGACGAACATGGTTAAATCGGCGCTCGTTGCTGAATTCGAACGCCGAGGGGAAAAATTGATCGAGCTCGAGCGCGAGGCGCACGCGTTGAAACAGAAAACGAAGAGCGCGGAATCACTGTTAGCGGCGACGACGGCGGAGGTGGAGTCTTTGCGCGAGATGAAGTCAGATCATGAAAAGAGCAAGGTTGCGATGCGAGAGGAACTCGCCGAGGAGCGACAGGCGAACATGTTGGCGCTCGAGCGCGAGGTCGGACGCGCGTGCGAGGCAGAATCGCGCGCTAAAACGTTAGCCGAAGAGTTGTCCGCGATGAAAGAAACTTTGGCTGCGATCGAACGCGAACGTGCGGAGGATTCCGCTGAAGACGACGCCGAGCGCTATCCGAGCGATTTCGCGGAGAAAAACGCCGAGTTGGAGTACTCCGTCGCGTGTTTACAGGACGAAGTTTCGAATCTTAAGAAGGAAAATGTGTCTTTACAAGCACGCTTTCAAACGGTCGAGGCTGAGCGCGTGGAGGTGACGACGCGCGCGGAGCAAGCCGAAGAGGCGCTTCGCGAGTGCGAATCCTTGGTGGCGCAGGCGGAAGCCACGGTGCTGGACATTAGAAGAGAAGCGGATGACGCCAAGCTCGCGCGAGGCGCGGGTGGCGACGAAGAAACGAGTAAGATTATCGAAGACTTACGAGGGATGAACAGGACTTTACAAGAAGAGCTCAGAGTCGCGACTCGAGAAGCGGCGGAGGTGAAGACGTTGCGTCGCAAAGCTGAGTTCGCGGCGACGTGCGAAGAGCGCGCCATGGCTGCGGAATCGCGCGCGCTTCGCGCCGAGGCGAGCGTGATCGATACGTCATCTTTACAAGCACGACTTTCAAAGCTCGAGTATCTCGAAAACGATTGGGCGTCAGTCATCGATCGTTTGTCGCCGGGGAGCGTAAAGGTGCCGTCAGATCTCGTCGAGCGCGTCATCTCGCTCGAGACGCGTCTCACGTCGCAGACTGGCGAACAAGGAAAGATGATGTCCGATCTTGCGCAAGCTCAAATGAAAGAAACTGCGGCTACGCGTCGGGCCACCGAGGCCGAGGAAAAGTATCAGAAAATTGAATCCAGTGCCTCAAGCGCCGTCGAGGCGCTCGCCGTGGCGGAGCGTCAAATCGCGATGATGAAGGGGCAAGTCGAGAGCTTGAATAGAATCGTTAAGTCCTACGAAGACGAAGGTAACGCCGCGGCGGCGAGGAAATCGACTGAAAAGGAGAAATCCAAGGCTGCGTCCGATCGTGCGATGAAGGAGCTCGAAAAGCTACTCGCCCACGCGAAGGAACGAATCGCCGTGCTCGACGGCGAGTTGAGCGAAGCCAAGACGCGAGCCGAAACCGCCGAAGCCGCCGCGACAGCCGCGGCCGCGGCGTTGCCGGTGGAGAACCCAGTGACTCTTGCGCGCATCGAAACGCTCGAACGCGAGCGCGAAGAGCTGTTAGAGCGACTGAAAAGAGAGAGCGCACAGGAAGATGACTCTAAAGCCTTGAAGGTGCTTCACTTCAAATCCAACCCCGTCGCCTCGGCGATGCGAAGCGCGTTGGAAAAAGAAGTCGAATCGCTGCGAAGCGAAGCCGCTGGCTTGCGTGAGGCGTTGTCCAAGTTACAACAAGGTTCGGTAAGCTCCGCGAGCGAGGCCGACATGACCGTGATGAAGCGAAAATTGGAAGATTTGCAAAAGCGCGAACAGCGCCTGATGACTGTGTTCAAGCGTCAAATCTCCGCCTTTCGCGAGGCGTGCCACAAAATCTTTGGCTACAAGATTGAAATGAACGAAGACGCCGGCGCGTGTACGTTCACGCTCACTTCCGATTACGCCACTAACCCCACCGACGCCTTCGCGTTCAAGTACGACGATAAATCCAGCACGGTATCGCTCAAAGAAACCCCCTTCGTCGCCGCGCCGGAGATTCGGCGCAGCGTCGAAACCTTCGTCACGCGCATGCGTTCCATCCCAGCCTTCATCGCCAACCACACCATCGAGACCTTCAATCAACGCGACGACGACGTCGACGTCGACGACGACGGCGTCGACGCCATGGACGCGTGATCACCGCTCATAGTTTATAGCGCGGCGCCTCGAGCGCCGCTGTAAGACGCGCGCGCACGCCACATCCGCTCGCGTTCGATCGTCCTCGCGCGCGTCCATGTTCGCCCTCGCGCCCGCGTTCGCGCCTCGCGCGCCCGCGTCTGGCGCGCCTCGCGCGTCTGGCGCGCGTCGCGTCGTCGTCGCGCGCGCCGCCGCGCCGTCGCCGTCGCCGTCGTCGTCGCGTCGCGTCGCGCTCGCGCTCGCGTCGTCGCTCGCGGCGTTCCTGCGCCCGCGCGCGAGCGACGCGGCGTACGGCACGAGCGCCGGGGGTTCGAGCGACGACGCCGACGCGAGCGACTTGACGTGGGGCACGTTCTACGGCGCGGCGAACCCGCCGGCGACGTACGGGACCACGGGCGGGACGACGAAGTCGCTGGCGAAGTACTCGTACGACGTGCCGAGCTCGTGGGTCGAGGAAGCGACGACGAAGGTGGAGAAGGGAAGCGGCGGACAAGACTCTCGATGGGTGAAGAGAGGCTCGCGAGGAGAGGAAAAAGCGTACCTGCTGACGCTGAACAGGGCGGGTCAGGATGGGGCGGCGTTCGAGCTCACGGACGCGTCGCTGCAAGCCGTGGCGGGAGCGCTCAGCGAGATGCAAGATTCGATCGCGTCGGGACGCGTGACGAGTCGACGCGATACCGAGGACGGTAGGGAGTACGCGCTGTTCGATGTCGACGCCGATCGAAAGTACACGGTGAAGATCTCGATCGACAACACCGGGAGACTGTTCGCGTTCGTCGTCACGGCGCCGGCTTCGCAGTTTAATCGCGATAAAAAGGTGCTCGATAGAATGGTGGATTCGTTTCGGATTTACACCAGCGCGTCTCAGTTTGTGTAACATCGTCAAGAGTTTGTGTAAACGGTGCGCGGCTATTGTTGTTACGTTTCATCGTCGCCAGAGATCGAGCGGAACGTATTCGCGATCGGAATCGACGCGAAGCGGAATCTGCTCCAAGCCGTATTTTTCGCACAACGCGTCTGTGAGAAACGTCCCCGCGACGACGTGCGTTTGCGCCATGCGCTTCACGCGAGGTCGCGGTTCGCCGCGCGCGGGATCGTCCAACGTCGCGCAGCACTGCTTCGGCGCCGTGAGCGAGACGAGCAAGTCGGGGACGAAGATGTCGCCGTCGTCTGGCGCGCCCGCGTCGACGTCCCAACCGCTCGGAATGTCCAAGCTCACCGTGAACGTCTCGCGCGCGTCCCCGTTCGTGAGCGCGACCAACGCGTTCAAAACATTCACGAACGGCGCTCGCACGGCGCCTTTGAATGAAAAACCAAACAGAGCGTCGACGAAACATCGCGGCGTCGCCGCCGCCGACGTCGCGCGCTCCCGCATCATCCCCAACACCGCGTCCTCGTCCACGAACTCCACGTTCGCCGTCTCTCGACACTCTCTCACCAACTCGCCGTACAATTCGTTCGTCCCCGCCCCCTTCGGGTACCACACCGACACCCGCGCGTCTCTTCGCCGCGTCGCGACCTCTCGCGCCAGCGCCAAACCGTCCCCTCCGTTGTTCCCCGGTCCGCACAGCACCACGAAATCCGTCCCCCCGAACGCGTCCAACGTCGCCGTCGCCGCCGCGCGTCCCGCCGCGCGCATCAGCGCCTCCAACGACCGCGCCTCGCACGCGCGTCCCGCCGTCAAGTCCTCGTCCAACCGCCTCGCCGCGTCGCTCGTCAAAAACGCGCCGTCGCGCGCGCGTCGCGCCCGCGCCGGCGTCCCGGACGCGCCGCGCGTCCGCATCCGCGCGCGCGCCGCCGCGCGCGCGCGCGCGATCGCCGTCGCCGTCGCCGCGCGCGCGCGCGCGTCGCGCGATGCCATCGATCGCGTCGTCGATCGATCGATCGCCCGCCAACCTCGATCGCGGTTCGCCGACGCCGGGTTCGCGAACCTCGATTTTCGCCCCGCGCGGTGGCGCGCGGGGCGGTGCGACGCGTCGGCGCGCGGTGCGACGCGCGTCACAACACGCGCGACGCCGCGATGAGCGACGACGAGCACGACGTGGAAACGTTCGAATCCGCCGATGCGGGCGCCTCGCACACCGTGCCCATGCAGGCCGGGTCCGTGCGCAAGGGCGGCTTCATGGTGCGCCGACGACGCGCGACCGAGGACGCGACCCGATGCGCGATCGCGCGACGGCGGGGGGGGCGACGGGCGCGGCGAAGCGCGCGCGCGAGCGACGCGAGGCAGAGCGATGGGAAAGAAATGCGCGCGCGCGATAGGGGGAGGCGCGGGCGAGGCGCGCGCGCGGTGGGGCGAGGGAGGCGACTTCGCGACTTCGCGACTTGGGGTTTATCGCGGGGTAACCCTGTTTGGACGCGCGCGGGGCGGCGCGAACGCGAGCGCGATGGACGACGACTGACGATGCGCCGGGCGCGATGTTGAATGATAGGTGATTAAGGGTCGCCCGACCAAGGTGATCGAGGTCACGACGTCGAAGACGGGGAAGCACGGGCACGCGAAGTGCCACTTCACCGCGCTCGATATTTTCACCAACAAAAAGGTTGAAGAACTCGTGCCGTCTTCGCACAACCTTGAAGTGCCGATCGTGAACCGGGTAGAATACACTTTGTTGGATATTGATGAGGATGACCACATGTCTCTCATGGATGATAAGGGAGACACGCGTGAAGACTTGAAGCTTCCGGGGGGACACGCGGAGGCGGAAAAGTTAGCCGAGGATTTGCGCACCGCGTTCGACGACGGCAAGGAAGTGCAAGTGACGATTTTGTGCTCCATGGGTATCGAACAAGCTCACGCGATTAAGGAAGTGAACAACTCTTAAACTCGAATGAGTTAGATGATTTCTAAGGAAACGTTGAAGTAGAAGAGCTGGAGACGGCGGCTTCGGCGTCGCGTGGCGACGGTCGCTTTCACTTTCGCTTTCGCGTCGCGAGACCGCTCGTCACCGCATCTTTACAACCCTCACATAAACCGTTGTCAGTACAAAAAATTCTGAGTATTATCATCAAAGCGCGCGCGCCACGACTGCCCCGCGGCGGTAGATTGTTTCCTCGAACGCCTCGTCGAGCCGCCGGCGACGCGGACCGCACAACGCGTCCGACCCTTCGACGCGGCCGCGCGCCTCGAGAGCATCATGATAATGTTTGCATCGACGCCGACCGCCCCCGGCGAGTCGCAGGCGTGTTAGAGCGTCACAAACGTCGACGTAAATGTCTCCACGGGCGCGGCATTTCCGTTTCAAGCGCCGCGCACGAGCCGTGCGATGCGCGCTCGTCGCGCTCTGCGCCGCCCTCGCCGGCGCGGTCGTCACCGCGACGTTCGATGTGCTCGGATGTCACGATAACGGCGTCGTCGGCACGATCGTCGGCGCGGGCGTCGAAGGAATGCGTGACGGACGGTTTGAAAAGAGTTTTCTGCGCGCGCCCGCCGGCGCGGCGTGCAACGCGACGGTGTGCTACGTCACAGAGAGTGGGAATAACGCGGTGAAAACCATCAATATAGCGAAGAGTGAGATGGTGATGTATGCGGGATCGACGGCGGGCACGGCGGGGTCGACGGACGGAAAGGCGAAGGCGTGCGCGGAGAAAGGCGAGACGCAGGCGTTGTTTAAACAGCCGGCGAGCGTCGTGCTCGTGTCGCAGTCGAGCTCGTATTACGCGGCGGGAGATGTGCTGGTGGTGGATAGCGGTAATAACGCCATCAGGCGAGTGTCGGGGGATGACGTGAGCACGTTGATCACGGGACTGGCATTTGCACCGACGGCGATGGTATTCGACGAGAGCGACGGGGCGATTTATTTTCTAGGATCGTCGCAGAATCATGTGTCCAAGATAGCGTACGGGTCTGGGACGGTGTCAACGTACGCGGGCAGTCAAGGGACGTCGGGACTCGTCGACAACGTCACTCCCTCGAGCGCACGCTTCAACGCTCCTGAAGGCTTGGCGCTGGATGGCGCGAATCGCATATTATACGTAGCAGACACCGGAAACCACGCCGTTAGGGCGATCGACTTATCCACCGGAGCGGTAACGACAGTACTGGGCGATGGGACGATTTCTGCAAGCGGTGCGGTACTCGATTCTGACGGTATACTTTCCACCCCAGCACGCTTCAACTACCCGGCGGGGATCGCGTATAACCTCGATTCCAGCCTCAGCAGCGGTGTTCTATTAGTCACGGATCGGGGAACGCATCAGATTCGTAAAATAATTCTCACGGATGCAACAGCATCGAATGCTGCGACGGTGGTGACGGTGGCCGGAAGCTACACCGGAACCTCTGGTTTCCGAGACAGTACCGTGGGAAGCGCGGCGTTGCTAAACAAGCCGGTGTCCATTTCATACGTCAGCGGTTCAACATACGTGGTTGTCGACCAAGACAATCACGCAATTAGAAAAGTCAGTTTAGAGGCACCGGTACAGATCACGTTCACGATGCAATCGGTGGCGGATATCGAGAAGACGGAACAAAGTCATGATTTGGTGATAGAGGAGTACGGCTCGTATTCTGTCAACGGACCTCCGTACAATGAGACTACGCACTTCTCGGGTGTTTTGACGTATTTTGGCGAGATACACGAGCTCGTCATGTGCGCTTATCCATCGGTTGAATACTTTGTGAAATTCGAAGGCGCCATGCAAGCCACGGTCAAGGATGCGAGTTATTTGTACTTCGGGTACACGGGCGCGACGGTGGATAACAGCTTGGCACGCACCTTTCGGATTCGTGGACCGGGATGCACGGACGCTTCGGCGCCTAATTATAATCCGTTCGCCACGAGTGATGACGGTTCGTGCGTGAGTGGGGTACAACTTCGCTTCACCGTCGGAGCGTACGGCGTCATAGATCATGCTGTTTACGAATTCGAAGGACCAGGATTTTACATCTCAGACTCTTTCGAAAGCGGAAGTGGGGAAGCTCATTACGAACAATCGATAGATTTCGACTTCATGGCATATCCAGGAGCGGTGTACATTGCAACTTTTTACGGTGCACTGAATGCTTCGTTAACCACCGTGTCCGGCCAGTCGGGCTTGGGAGCGACGTTGATCACATACTGGACCTACACGTCGAGTCAAGCCAGCGACCAGAGTGTGCAGCGAGCTCGGGTCATTGGGCCAGGGTGCATCGACCCATCGTATCCATCGTATGATCAGTATGCTTTGGCCTCGGACGAAGTGAATGCATGTACCTTTGCGAGCACCATGCGCGTCGTTCTCAACGCCAGCGCGTCGGCAGAGTCGTGGTACGATTTTGGCTCCATCGTAGGCACCTCGGACCAAGTCGCTTCGGTCGATGGGATCTCATTGGACAACGCTACGGATCAATTTGTTTTGGATATGTCGGTAACTCCCGGCGTGTACGAGTTTGAATCGTACGGAGATGTTTCGGGGGCAATTCAACAATATGACTCTGGTTCTTACACGAACCTTCGCACTTGGCTCGGCACTGATAGTTCACTCAGAACCGATTCATACGGATTTTCAACCACAACAGACTCAGAACGTATCACAGTCTCGTTCCCGTTCACGTTTTCACTGAATATCGGCGCGAACGGTGTGGTGGGATATGCTGGTGGTGTACTCGTTGGCGATGACGGTACGTCAAGCGTGACCTTCGTCGAAGGTTCGGTTCCGGCGCTAGCCACCATTACATCGACGTTTACACAAGTCGCATCGTCGACCTCGATAAAGAATTCTTTATGGTACACGTCGAACACTAATATTCTTGGCGTGTCAACGTACGTCATGGCACTCACGCCCACTGGATACCAGCTAGCCGTCTCTGCTGCGCTTTCGCTAAAGTATGACAAAACTGGAGTGCCGTCGCAAGAAGGTAACGAAAATATAGTCCTTTTCAAGGCTTCAGACAGCACAATGCAAGATGCTATCACTTTGTATGGTGCTACTTTCGACGCCGCAAACGGCATCGCCTCGGCAACGATTGATTCCATGGGTACTTACGGCGTCGCGTTTAGAGCAACGGTGAGAAGTATCTCGCCGCCGCGTGGCTGGCTCGACGGAGACGTCACGGTGACGTTGGATGGTGTCGACTTTTCGTCGCTGAGTACCGTAAATACGGTAACAACGTATCAAAAGTGTCGATGGGGTGAGACCTTCACAGTCGCAACCACTGTAGCTTCGAGTGATACTCGATCACAGCTTTCAGGCTCGGACAGCACCATCCTGGGTACGAAGATAAATGCCGTGTCCTGCCAGTCACCGGTGGTGGCATACGCTGGATTTACTATCGTAGAGTTCCATGACTCACGGAATGGCATGTCGAGTGACACCAGATTTGTTTACTTACAAACCGCATCTCCACAAGTTCGAGCTGTCGTCCCGCCAGAAGGCGTCTCGTCTGGTGGAACCGTCGTCTCGTTATCCGGTTCATTTCTCAGAGCTGGCGCCGTGGCGTCTGATTGGGAAAAATACGATCTAGACACCACATTCTTCGCAAATAGCGGACCAACCACAGTATCTTGCGTCTTTGGTTCAACAACGTCGAGTGGCATCGCCGTGTCTTCTGCGTTCGCTCGATGTGAGAGTCCGCCGTCGACCACGACTGCGTCGAAGACGTTGCGTGTTGGTGATTTATCCCATCAAGTGGCTGGATATGGCGTCTACACGTACGTTACTGATTTCGATGCCGGCATCACAACGTCAGCGTATGAAGATCATAGCGGAGACAGCTCGTTTACCGATGGTGGAGTCGTGGTGGACTTGTACGCTGCGACAGGATCTCTCACAAAACAGCGCAACTCCTTCTACGACTGGAGGTGCTTGTTTGGCACCGTCAGCGTGGCGGCGAGACGCAAACCTTACGGCGACTTGAGCTGTGTTTCTACATCGATAGCTAGAGGAACAACTGTGGACGTGCGACTGGTGGGTCCTCTCGGGGAACACTCTCTTTTGCTCGGTAACATCACCGCCGCTACGATTGCGAGTACGTACGTCGACTCGATTGTAACTCTTCCAGGAACTCCAAAGATAGTGGAAACGATCACTATCATCGAGAGAGCGATATCTCCGCCAGTCTGGGAGCCTCTGAAGTGGGTTAGCACCGCTCACGCACTCGTTGCGACACCAGGCGGAAGTTGGTCTGGTACAAGTCAAGGATACGGCCATGGTACGTATGGCGTCGCAAATTGTACCTTCACCACGGATGCGGGCGTCGTCACGACGAGGGTAGCGAACATCATATCGTCTGCGCTCGTGGTATGCGAGGCGCCTATCACTGCGGCGGAAGAATGGTATTCACTTACTATTACGAGCAACGGTGTATCATCTGGATCCCCAAGGACGTCGCTCAAGGCTTGGTACGAACCTGTGACTCGATCGGGGAGCTACTCGCTCGGCGACGTCGTCGACGCGTGGCTGCCTTCGGCAACCGCCGGCGGAGTCGTTATTCGACCGTATTTCTTACCCTCAAGCGCCTCATCAGTTTCTACGCTGTGTTATTTCGGCGTTTCTATAGATCCAGTGGCGTACTCATCCAGCGTGTGCACCGTTCCCAGGTCGCTCTCTCCAGGCTTCGTCGCCATCACTTTGGGCGTCGCCTCGGTCGGACCAAGTTTTGCGCATCAGATCGAGATTCTTGAGCCCGTGCACGCGAGCATGGTTTTACCGAGATTCGTCGACGCTAACGGTGGATCGATCGTGGACATTATGGGTAGAGATTTATACTCCGGACCTGGCGCGATGCTCATATACTGTGCGTACAAGGATTCTTCAACGATAATCGAAGCCGTCTTCGTCTCGTCGGGGCTGTTGAAGTGCGAGACGGGGCTCAGCAGCAACACCATCTACCGCGATCAGAAAGATTTGGGAATCGGTCGATACGGTGACTTCTACGGTACCGAGCCGATCGAACTTTCGTTGTCACCGGGAAAGGGTACTATAGCTCTTGCAGCGAACGTGTTCGGCTTGCAAACTCTGCTGACGCCCACGGTGACGGCGGTTTCCCCCGTCGCGTCGTCGGCGCAAGGCGGCGCCATCTTCGCCGTGACTGGTACACAATTCGCCTCGCAAACTGGCTATGCGAATTGCGTCTTTGGCAACGTCTTCGTGGCGGCCATGGTCTACAACTCCACGTACGCCGATTGCGTGGTGCCATCGCTGTATCCGATGCGAACGTACGACGTCTCCTTCGCCGTGACGGGTTCGGCCGGGCAGCGCGAGTTGGACGTAGGATTCGCCTACGCCAACGGCACCGCGCTCGCATTCAGCGCATACTAGAAAAAAAGTCATTTGTAGCATTAGCTTTTCGCATTCGTCGCGTCCGCGCGCGAATGCGTTGTAACTTTACATTAGAGCCGCTCGCTCGTCCCGTCGCGCCGAGGGGAAGCTCCACGGTGCGTTCGAACCCGCGTCACTTCCCGCGCGCCAGTTTCGAGTTCACGCGACGCGAACCATGGCGAATGCGATGCAAAACATCTGCGCCAACTTCGATCAAGTGGGCAAGGTGCGCATCGCGCGACAGCGCGCGCTACTCGACGTCGACGATTATGATTGCACTTTAATCGCCAAGAGAGATTACCGCGCCGTACGCGCTCGACTGACGCCTTCGCGATGGCTCTCGCGCGCAGGCTTTCGCGGAACACTACTATAACACCTTTGACACCGACCGATCGCAGCTCGGCCCGCTTTACAACGACACGTACTCGATGCTAAACTTTGAGCACAGCGTCGATCGCCCGGGACAATTCAAGGGCAGCGCCGCGATTGTCGAAAAACTCCGAACGTTACCGTTTCAACAGGTGAAGCACCAAGTGGTGACGTTGGACACGCAACCATCGCCGAACGGTGGGGTGGTCGTGATGGTGTGCGGGAACTTGCTCATCGACGGCGAACAACAGCCGCAAAAGTTTTCCCAGTGCTTTCAACTCATGCCCACCGAAGCCGCCGGGCTCGCCCCCGGCAGCTACTTCATCTTCAACGACGTGTTTAGACTGAATATTGGATGATCATCGATGATTCCTATATTTTAGACTAGCTCGCTATTGCAACAAAACCTCCGCGACTCCGCGCGCGTTCGACCCGTCGTCGTCACACCGCCGTCTTTCCCGACAGGCACAAATCAACCTTCTCCAGCAAATTCCCATTCTCCAGCGCCGCCGCCACGCGTTCCTTATCGTTCAACTGTTTATTCACCGCCCTCTCGCTCGCGTGCGTTCCCGGCGCGATCACCACGTCCACCTTGAACCTCCTCGGCAGCGTCCGCAGCAGCTTCACGCGAATGCTCAGCCCGATGAGCGTCGCCATCGAGCAGTGCGGCACCGTCGGCGTGAACTCCACCCGCACCCGATTCCGCGCGTCATCGCACTCGATCGCGCTCGCGCTGACGACGTTCAGCCGTTCGAGCGAGTACGGGTGCTCGGGGTCGTTGATGTCCCGCACGTGGTCAAAGATTTCGAGCGCGTCGACGGCGTCGCGCGTCGTTTCGTCGCCCTCTCGCGCCGCGCGCGCGTCGCGCGCCGACGCGCGGTCGCGCGCGCGCGCGTAGACGATCGGTTCGGGGTTTATGAAGCCACCGCGCGCGTCGTCGTCGTCGTCGTCGGCGTCGGCGCGCATCGTCGAACGCGAATCGAATCGAACGCGCGACAGTGACGACAGACGGCGACGCGACGCGCGGATGACGACGACGACGGCGACGGCGCGCGCGGCGACGACGGCGACGACGGCGCGCGCGGCGACGACGGCGCGAGGCCGCGCGCGGCGCGCGAGGACGACGCGCGCGGCGCGGTGCGACGGCGACGGCGACGGCGAGGACGACGCGCGGACGACGACGACGACGACGACGACGCGCGGACGAAAGGCGCGCGGAGGGGAAGCGCGCGCGATGGTGGTCGGCGCGAACGACGCGGACGATGGACGGCGAGGTCGGCGCGAGGTGCTGCGCGCGCTCGCGGTCGGGGCGAGCGCGAACGCGGCGGCGGGGTTGGCGAGGGACGACGCGGGCGAGGCGAGAGCGGACGCGGGCGAGGAGGGAAAGCGCGGGTTGACGCGATACGTGGATTCGAAAAAAATGTTTGAGTTGGGATACCCGTCGAGTTGGGCGGTGGCGAGCAAGCCCGGGGCGGAGGTGTTGTTTAAGAACCCGGAGGCGAAGTATAGCAACATCGGCGTCACGGTTTCGCCGGTGACGATTGATTCGCTCGGTAAGTTTGGGAGCTTGAGTGAGATTGGAGAGAAACTGGCGCAGGCGGAGAGTAAGAAAGAAAGCACCATACCGGGCGGGGTGAGCGTGTTGAGTGAGACGGAGCGCGTGGGGGCAAAATCTGGGGCGACGTTTTACGACTACGAGTATCGATTGATCACGACGCACGGGAATAAGCGTATTTTCACTTCGGTGTCCATCGTGGACAGCACGCTGTACATCTTGAATGCCCAGGTGTACGAAACAGCCGATCCCGAGAATCCAACGGAGGAACAAAAAGCCTTCGACGCCAAAAACATGGATTTGTATAAACAAGTCGGGGCTACGTTTGACGCGTCTAAAGCCATCTTTTTAGCGTAGAGGCCAAATATCTAATATTTATTCATTGAGCACGCGTCGAAACGTTGTCTACTACTACGCTGTCCACTCCACGAATCCATTCTCTTGATCATACGTCCAGTATTTATGTTTGTCGGTGAAGAGTTGCTTATGATGATCGTAAAACAAATCTGAAGCTTGGCAATAGTACATGCCGTCATCAGCTCTCCACGCGTAGCCCTCGGGAACCACGACCGGCTTGCAACACTTCGCGCGAGAAATGAGCTCACTCTTTTCTGCGATATTGCCCGCGACGCTCCCACCATGCGCTTGAATGTACGCCTTGAGGTTTTTCACGCTCATTGAAGCGAAGTTTAAGCCGCTAGAGGGCGGCGGATCTTCAATCTTCGACGGCTCCACCTTTGCCTTCTTCGCTGCTGGCAACGAAGGCTCGGGTGCGACACCTTCATCGTCGTCGCTATCGGCGAACATGTCTTTACCAGTGTCTTCCGTCAAAGTCGTCGTCGGCGCGTACAGGTTTGCTGCGCGCTCGAACGCCTCTTTACGAAACGTGTACACTTCGTATTCCCCTTGACCCATTAGTGCGCTCGAAAGCTCCGTCAGCTTATCAAACACTTTCTTTTCTTCATCACTCATGACTTTAGCGGGCTTGCCTTGATTACCACCGCGTCCACCGCCACCTTTTTTCGCGTTCCCGCCGAGACGCTTGAGCGCGCCGAGCACTGTTTCCCCTGGGTTCAAATATCCAGCTATTTCGCGCTGCACCACGGCCACCTCGCGCTCGCTCATCGATGTCGCCCCCTCTTCCTCTTCAAACGCCGCCGTGCTTCGTTTGATCGCGCCGCTCGCTAATCTCTCGTCAACTTTTGCATCTTTTTCTAACCACAAATCCGCCTCGTCCTGTTCCTCGGCGTATTCGACGTAATTCCCATCGTCATCGAAGTACCCTTCCTGTCGCTCTTTATCCAAATTGAACGCCATGAACTCCGATTCCTTCCCTTCATCGTCTCCCACGAGCGCCTCTTCGGCATCCTTCACGTCGTCGCGCGCGTCGACGTCGTCGGCGTCCCGCACGCCCGCCGCCCACTCAGACCTCAACAGCGCGCGCGTCTTCGCCGCCCCGCTCGCCTTTCTCGCCATCGCGGCGTCGTCTTCGTCGTCATCTTCCGCGAAAGACACCACTTTTTTACCGTCCCGCGCGTCTTTCGGTGCGTCGTCGTCGCTATCGCCGCCGCCGCTCGGTAAAACGGTCGCGCGCGGGACGTCGGATTTCGACTTTGCTTTTTGGCCCTCCTCGAGGACGCGGGCGACGAGCTCGGCGGTGGATCCGGGCTCGTGCGTCGCGATGGCGTCCTCATCGTCGGTGTCGACATCGTCGAACGCGGGACGCTTCTCGCGACGCATCGTCAGTGGGGGACGCGAGAGCGAATGTGAGGCGAAGTTGCGCAGGCGTTGCTACAAAGTTGCCGACTCCGGAGTGCTGTACTACTTCCAAGTGATGATCGCGTTGAAGAACTCATCGTAAGATAACGAGTCATCGCCATCGACGTCAAAAATGTCGAAGACGATTTTGACGACTTCGCGACTGAGGTTGACGCCGGCGGTGCGCTTGGCGATTTTTCTAAACTTTTCTCTGGTGATGGGCGCGCCGGAATCGGAGATTTCCTTCATCTCGGCCTGGAACGCCCCATCACCGTGTTTTGCAATGCGAGCAAAGGCTAGGAACTCCGCGCGGCTGACTCGATTCTTAGCCTCGCGCCCCGGAAGTTCCTTGACTTTTTGCAAAAACGTCGCGAGGTGGTCCACCTTCGAGCCCGCGACGAGGGCGTATCCAAAGTCTCGCGGGGTAATGGAGCCCACGTTGTGATAGTCGTAATGCTTGAATTCTAGGTCATCCATTTCCCAGCGAAGAGTTTGAAGAAACGAGTGAAAGTGCTTCAACTTTAATCTCTTGTTGCGCTTCGGGCCAAACAAATAATCCAACAAGCCTTCGCCGACTTCGTCCACTCTGGCGACCCCCGTGTCCAAGCCCGTACGCATACCAGTTGCGTGCTTGACTTGCGTGCGCATATCCTTCATCATCGCCGTGAACTCTTCAACGTCTAAAGCACCGGAGCCATCGACGTCGTACCTGTGAAACGTCGACGTCGCTTGCTTCCGATCCGTCTTCAACAGCGTCATAAAGAATAAATACTCCGCGAAATCAAACAACCCGTTGTTATCGGTATCGAAAAGCTCGAATAACTTACTGCGCATCACTTCTGTGCTCACCTTCTTCCCCAGCTCAGCGCTCCCATCCGTTTCACCGTGCAATTTCCCCGCTCGCGTCTCCCCGCTGCCCACCGCCGGGTGCAACGGTAACAACGATCGCACGAGATCGCTCAGCGTCATGTACGTGCTCCCATCTTGATGTACGCTCGCGAAGTAGTCAAAAACTTTTTCAGGCGGTGAAAACGCTCGCAATCGTCGTTCATAGCTAAAGAACACATCCTGTTTGTACTCGTGCGAGAACCCGGAGTTGAGCTTGCCGAACTCGTTCGGGTAGTACTGCGCGCGTCGATCAAACCACTGCTGCCACGTCTCCTCCGGCCTCACGAGCGGTCCGTACGTGCGATCGAACGCGACGCCACCTCCCACGAGCGCGGCGACGCCGAGCGCGGCGCCGAACCCACCACCGCCACCACCACCGCCGTTCGCATTCGTGGAATTATGACGCGAGATAATCGCCGACGCGCGCGTCAACGCGGTCGCGTGACCGCGCGCGGTGCGCCGCGCGATGACGCCGAACATATCGCGCGTTCGTGTCGGCGCTTTCGAGACGGCGCGCGGGCGCGCTCGACGACGTGTGCGGAGACCTCACGCATGGTTGGCGTTGGCGCGAGTAATCCAAACCAGAGCGCGCGGCGGCGAGCGAAGTACAAAAGTCAACTACAAATGTCTACCGGCCACGCGGTGGGGCTCGGGAATGAGCGCCTTGGTGCGCGATAATCGAGCTACCGTGACGAGCTTGTTGTCGATGGGAATGCTCGGATCGGCGAGCTCCAAGACGTCGATGCGCACCGAACGCCACTCGTCTCGCGAAAAGAGATGTTGATGACGTTGAATGGCCTGGTACAATGAATTCAAGGCGTAAATTAACATGCCTTGCTGCACCGATCGACGCTCAGCGATCTTCAAGCTGGTTAAGGCGCGCTCGGCTTCGTGAAGGAGCATGCGCATCTCTTCCCGATGTTTCGAGCGACGACGATAGACGGAGAGCGAGAGCGACGCCTTCATCGCGAGCACCGTGGTGTACATGCCGAGAGCCGCGGGAAAACAAGCCATGAGGGAAAAGTTAAGGCGGTTCGCCCGCATGAGTTGATCCATTTGCATCAACGCACCTTCCATCTCTACTTTCATGACTTGCGTTTGTAGGAGAAGCAGTTGCATGAGATCTCCTGCGAGCATGTTCGTCAGCGGACTCTTGAGTTCTTCTTCGACACGAGCCGTCACGAGGCGCGTCGGGTCGGGGGTGACTAAGACCTTTTCTTCGCCCTCACCTTTGCTTCCGCCGCCCACGGACTTGTATGCGCGATAGAGAGATTCAGAGTAACCCGGTCTCGACGCTTGTTTCGTGTATTCACCGAGCATGCGATCAAGAGACGCCTTACTTTCTTCCAATCTCTCTATCGCGTCGTCCGGGCGATCTGAGACAAACGCCGCCTTGAGCTCATCTCGCAACTCTTTCACGGGATCGAGAATGCGCATCTTCAGGAACGTGATGAATGCAGCCTTCGCCGCGTGTAACGTGTTATCCAGATCATCGCTTCCACACAGGCGACTGTGACGAATCATCACCGTCGTCGAAATCACAAACGTCGCGCTGCCAATCGTGTACAGCAACCACCGTCTGACGTGCTTCGACGGCTTCGCGTGAACCTCCAAAGCATCGTGCGATGAGTCGCGAACTTCCGACCACTCTTGCTCGACGCGATTCAACGCCTGCCAAATCGTATCATTCACCTTTGGCAGAGAAAGTGGCCGACCGTTGACGACGAGAGGCTGTCGGAAGCGATGCGCGACCGCGGCGTCTTCGGGCTGCTTGCTCAAGTCCATGCTCGCCAACCGCTGCAAGCGGCTCAAAGGACGCGTCGGTCCCGGAGACAGATCGCGATCAAAGTCACCACTCGATCGCGTACTCGACCGTGGTGTGGGCTCGGGCAAATCGGGCATCATATCTCGCAACCGCTTACCGTGACTCAATCGATGCAGAGACTTTAACAACTTTGGCGAGTCTCTCGCCGCGAGCCGCGACGAATTTGACACTTTTGCCAAGTCTCCCACGGTTTCTCTCGACTTCGTCGCGTACTCTTTCACTTGTTCTAAACACTCTAATAAGCCATCCGTGGCCTCGATGATCGCCTGCCGCGTCATCTCTCTCGACTCACCCCCCATGCTCGCGCTCAACGAACTCTCCCCGCTCGCGTTTGCGACGGTGTCCGCGTGATGATGCACGCGGCCGACGACGCTGGCCAAGCTCACCTGCAACTCATTCAACGCGTTCACTCGCCCATCGATGATCACTCGCGCGCTCGCGCTCGGAAGCGCAAACTTTGCGTCCGTCCCGTTCAACGCCGCGCGCGCGTGACACCATAAACGATACGTCCCTTCCCTCGCGAGCGCCACGAAATTACTCGGCCCCGTGTTGAACAGCAAAAACCGCGCCTGCCCGCTCGGTCGATCTCTCAACACCTCCCAAAAGCTCAGCGAGCTCGTCGCGACGTGTAAATCAAGCAACAACTCCCGACTCATGTCCTGCGCGAAAAACAACGTCGCTCGCGCGGCGTGTCCGAGGTCGCTCGCCTCGCTCGCCTCCTCCGCTCTGCTTTCGTCGCCGTCGAGCGCCGCCGACACCGCGAACGCGTCCCTCCACCACACCGCGCTCGCGCCCGTGCGTCCATCCTTATCGAAAAACACCGGCAGCGATTTCACCGCGCGCGCGCTCCTCGCGCCGCGCTCTCGCGCCCTCGCGCGCGCGTGCGTCGCTCGCTTTCGCAGCTCCTTGGCCACGTCCCAAAACGACCCGTGCTCCCCTCGCGCCCGGCGCTTCTCCTCGGCGGCGTCCAGGACGTCGCGCGCGACGTCCCTGAACAACCGCCGCACCGGCGGTCCGTCGCTCGCCATCGCGCGTCGCGAGGCGACGCGCGTCGCGCTCTGGCGTCGCCGCTCGCCCGCCGTCGCGTCGACCGGGACGGTCGCGTCCCGCACCGCGCGACGCGCGCGCCCGCGATGCGCGCGGCGTCGACGGCGTCGACGGCGTCGACGTCGGCGCCCTCGACGTCGGCGCCGACGCTCGGCGCGCGCGCGGCCGGCGCGCGCGCGCGCGTCGCCGTCGCGCTCGGTCGACCGCTGCGACCGAACGCGCGACGCGCGACGCTGAAGCCGCCGCCGATCGACCTCGAGGGAGGGGCGCCGACGGCGTGCGCGGAGATTGATTACGAACGCGACGTCGTCGCGGCGAACGTCGGCGCGCGCGCGCTCGGGGAAGCGCTCGCGCGGTTGCGCGAACCGCTGGTGGTCAGGGGCGGCGCGAAGGCGTGGCGCGCGAGCGGTCGGTGGACGCTGGAGACGCTCGTGCGAGAATACGGCGATTGGCGGTGCGACGTGCGCGTGATAGCGTCGCCGGAGACGAACGATGGACGGGAGTTCGTGTACTGCGAGGAGTCGCACGAGGCGGTGCGAGAGGGAAAGTTCGCGGCGCCGAGCGCGACGGCGACGATGGATTTCGCGACGGCGGCGGCTAAAGTTTTGAGATTTCACGGCGATGGGGCGTACGTGCAGTCAAAAATATCGGAGAAAATGACGCTGGAATGCGTCGGGGGAGTGAGCGATGCGTTCGGCGCGCTCGGTGAGGAGTCGCAGGAGCGCAGGCTGTGGCTCGCGCTCGCCGGGTCGGTGTCGCCGATGCATTTCGACGCGTCGACGAGCACGTTGGTCCAAGTCGGCGAAGGAACGAAGCGCATGCTTTTGTATCAACCATTCGCGCTTTCTGCGATTGACTTGTATCCAAATTGGCATCCTCTTCGTCGACGAGGAAGACGCTTCGCGCCGAAAGCCCTTGTTAGAGAGGCTATCATCGCGCCAGGAGACGCGCTCATTTTCCCTCCGCGCTGGGCGCACTACACTGAAAGTTGTGGCGATCGAGTGTCCGCATCGGTTACGCAGCGATTCAAGCACAGTCGCGGCATGAAGTACAGCGATGATATCGCAGGAAAATTTCAACGCTGGGCGAATAATCGCGACAGACCCAATGCGCTTGCGCGTCTCGTCTCCAGCGGGCTCGTGGAGTCTGACGTCGGCACAGTTTTGCCACGCAACGCACGCACGGGTGAAGTGATGCCGATCGATTCGAGTGGTTGGGAAAGGTCGACAAATGTTGAGTGGCGCACTGCGGCGATCGAGTGCGCGACGATGATCAAAGAACACATCGCAGAGGGAGATTTAATTGGGATTTATAGTCGTGGTTCCGTGGCAAATGGAACTGCGCGCAAAAATATTTCTGACGTTGACTTGATCGTCATCACTCGTCAACGCGGATTGGACGAAGACTTCGTGCGCGACGATTTACAGCAACGGTGGCTACCTCGTCACGCACACATGGTGAAGAAATGTGATGTTCGTTTTGAGTACGTCGCGTCGGAAGCAGAAATCGCAACGAGTGCTTCGGTGGATACTTTTGTCATCGCGACGCAAAGCGTAACCATTTTCGGATCACCCCTTCCAACTTCCCTGCCATCGAGCGCGCGAATTCCGAAGCCTCGAATTTTGGAAAGCGTGCAGGACGACGTCGACGCCGCGATTCGGCATGGTTCAGAACGCTCGCTCACGTGGGCGTTGAAACGTCTCATCAGGGCGTCCTACGAGAAGTATGCTTTGCCCGTTGATGGTGTTGAGTACACGAGAGATTTGTATCATTGCGTCAGATTAGCACTGCTGCACGCGAATATTGATGTTACGAGCGAATTGACGACGGCCCTCGTGCTCTGCGTGCACTCGCCTCGTAAGGTGTGTGGCGATGTCTTGTGGAGAGCGCTGACCGAAGCCCTTTGTCGTCGTTTAGTAGCTGCGCTGAGTTGTATTTGAATTATATTGTTTTTGTTTTTGTTGCAAAGCGTACGTGCTGTAGGTTTCTAGGTTAACCTACATTTGCGCGAGGATAGCGCTCAAGGCCTCCGCATCGAGGCCCTTGAGTTCGCTCACGAATTGGGCGACTTGCGCGGCGCGTCCCTTGACCATGACATCCGCCATCACCTTATCAGAGCTGTTTTCAAGCAACGCAGCGACCGCACGGTCGTCGTTGGCGTTGACCCCCGAAGCAGCGATGGCATCTTCGACGAGAGCTTCGATTGACTTGTCGAGCTCAACGTCGCCAAGCTGCTCCTTGATCCTACTTGCTAACGCGTCCACGGCAAGTCTGCGCGTGAGCCTACCGTGGAAATAGCGGCGAGCGTTTTGCCACTCGACGACATCTCGAATGACTCCCTTGGCCTTCATGCGACCACTGCGATCGTGGAGATCGGCGAACTCGTGCGCGACTTGCGTGTACATCGGCAAGAGGTTCGCTTCCCGCTTCTTGATCTCATCCTTGTTCTTCTCCGGATCCTCAGCCAAGTTGGCAAGGATCGGGTCCAACCGGTGCATCGCGGCGATCTGATCCTTGGAGCGGAACTTGACTTCGCAGATACCTGGCGGTTCGAGGATACCACCTCGAGATTCCTTATCCGCGTACATCTCCATTCTCGCTTCGTTGATGGTCGGGTCGACGACGACCCAAGCACCACCCCGAAGCTCACCGTTCGGCGGAATGTAGACGAACACCGGATGGCGGTACACTCGAAGTTCATCGACAATCATCGCACCGAACTTCAAGATCTCTCCGTACATGTCCCGGGTACCGCCGCTGAAACCACGCCAGTTGGCAAAGATGAAGAGAGGCAAGTTTTCGGCGTTGTTGAAATCTCTGATAGCAGTCGCAGTCTTGTGAGCGCTGTCAGGGAACCACACTTGACCAGCTTGAGCCAAAACCGCTTCACGCGATTCCGGGTTGGCGGGGTCGGCGGGGATGCGTTGCTCCATCAAGCGAGTTTCGACGGCAATGACACCGCACGGAATACCACCAAGACGCGCTCGACCGGTGACAACGGACTTACCCCAATCGGGCAACGTCTCAGTCCACGAGTTCACATCGAAGAAACCCTTAGCAAAAGCACCATTCGACTGCACACCCGCAAGCATGTTGCGAGGATCGTACGGCGTCTTCGTCGGCATGAATTCAATGTCGCGATCGACCGGATCAGACGTGCGAAGCGCAGGCGCTTGCGACTTGGACGTGGCCGGAGTGTACGACAACCACTTCAAGATGGACCGAACGCCCTCTTGGTCGTCAGACACTTGCAAGTGAGACACACCATTCGGCATCATGACTTGCGGGCCGCCGAGCTGATCTTGGCTCGTGTAAACTTCACGGCCGAGCAGCTTGTTCAACGCCAAGTAACCGGTGAGGATGAGCGGACCATTCGTCATTTGAATGTTACGCTGGCCCAAGCGGCACAGGTAGGCACCGATACCGACAGATCGACCGGTGACGTAAGACAACGTGAAAGCGTCGGCGTACGCGGCGGATTGCTCGCCGGCAATCATACCGGAGCCTCGCAAGTTTTCGACACCGATGCCATGGATTTGACCGATGATGTCGGTAAGCTTCATGCGCGTTTCGCCACCCTCTACGATCTCTTCCGCCGCGACGGTACCTTCCGGGAACACCTTATAATCGTCCGGAGTGAGGTAGAGGTACTTGAAACCCATGCCTGGATTGGAATCGTCAATCCACGCGATCTTGAAGTACGGCTTGAGTTCCTCGACGAGACCGATGCGCGCGCCAGAGTTAGACGCGATGTACACTCGCGGCAAGCCCAAGTTGCGCGCATACTTGGAAACGGCGTCGTAGACATCGTCTTCCTTGACACCGAAAGAACCAGACATGTAGGTGCAATCATTACCGACGATGACGATTTCTCGGCCTTGGGGGTACTCGGGCGTTTTCATAAAGCAATGCCAGCCAACCATGCCGACGTTGTTCGATCCCGCCGGGCGTTGTTCCTTCGTGAGCACTCCATCTTCGCCCAGGACGAGTTCGGAAGCACTGAAGAATTCACTTGGCATCGTACCACCGACATCGGCGACGTGAGCACGCCAGTCAAGAACCAAGGCCTTTTCGAAAAGACCGAGGAAGTCGAAAATGTAAGTCGTGCCGATCGCACGAGCCACGGCGCGCTTTTGTTGCAGAGCACCCGGTTGCGGATACGGCTCAAGGAAGCACGCTTGTTCTTCACCGTTCGGGCCGAGCATGCAGAACTGTTCGGCCTTGCCAGTCGTCGGCTCCAAATACTCCTTGTACATGTCAACCTTCAACCACTGACCAGACATGGAGGTGGCCATGAGACGAAGCGGCACCTTCTCCTTGCCGACGCGGACGCGGATCTCAATTTCATCCACTCGTCGCGCGAGCAAAGACGCAGACTCGCGGCTGATGAAGTCGGCGAGCTTATTCTTCAGAGAAGAGATAGCAACGGAGAAGTTTTGTTCTTCGAGATGCGGCAAGAAGTTGACGTAAATTCTGGACGACGAAGCACCCTTGGCTCGGCTGTCCATCAGAGACAGAGACAACGCCTCGACGGCCTTGTCAAGAACACGCTCCAATCCGCCTTCCATGACATCCTTGGAATGAGAGAGACGGCGCAACAACAAGTGCTTTGCTGGACCGCGCCGAGCACCGACCGAAGACTCACCGACGTACATGTGAAGATCACGGTTCACAGTCGGGAGACGAGTCAAGCCATAGTTCTCGAGACGAGCGAGTTCGAGAAGGTGAGCGACAGTGGGTCGTTCACCGCGGTACAGTAAGTCTTCCTTGAAATCCTTGGAAGAGTGGAACGTGTAGTACGACGGAAGCTCGAGGTTCGCATACGCGAGAACGTTCACGAACTTAATGCCCATCGATTCAAGACGCGGCTTTTGCGTCGCGATGAAGGCCTCGAGATCACCCGGCAACGAATCGTCGGCGCTTTGTTGGCAAATTGCCACGTGAAGAACGTGCATTTGGTCGTTCGAAGCGCCGGCCGCCTTGATGGTGGCATCAAGTCGGTCCAAGATTGCGGTGAAACGCGACTTGGCTTCCGCAACATTGTCCACGCGCGCCAAAAGACCGCATCGGAGCGGGCTCTCATCCGGGAAAGTATTGAACTTGAACTGCCAGCTGATGGAAGTCATGCCATCATCGCGCGACACCGCGGTGCTGAGCACGTTGTGCGCACGGAAAACACGCTTGGCGTACACTTCAAGGGCAGCATTCTGCACCTTTTCATCCTTGTCCGCGAAGAGCGCAGGCAACAAATCAACGGCGAGAGTCGGCGACTCAACCAAAGACTGAAGACCACCCGCGCTTGCCTTGCCCCAGGTGCGCGACAACGGTTGCGAGCCGATGAGAATCTTCTTCAATTCTTCCAAGCGCTTGTCAATAGACGGCAAGCGACGCTCGATGAGAATGTTGGACGCGACGACAGCGATATCGCCGTATTCGTTGCCGCGAAGCTTAGAGAGAGCTTCGATGTTTCCACGTAGAGAGTCGGAGATCGGGGCGTGATCGTCCGCCCATGAAATCGGACCTCGAGAAAGAACTCGCTGCGGCAAAGTCGGCGCTTGCTTCAATAGCGACAAGATGAGATCTTGACGCTGCTTGGATCGCATATGCGCACGAACCTGATTCAACACCGGGGTCAAGTTGCTACTGTTCGAGCGAATCAATTGTTGCATGACAGCATCCATCGGCTTGCCTTCAAACACGCTTTCGACGCTGAGGTAACGTTGAATGATTTGCTCGAGCACAGTCGTCGCTCGTTCCCATCGGCCTTGATCTGCCGGAAGAGCAGTGAGGCAGTTGAACAAGTCAGAAACACATTCATCCGCATCGAGCTCATAACCGTCTAAGAGTAAGTTTACTCGCGCCACAGCAGCTTCGAGAGCTTCCTCCGGACCCGCCGGAGTAGACTCATCGGCGGGGATGCGAAGCGCACCAGAGAAAGTGCTGATCTTCTTTACCTTGCTCGGATCCTTCAACTCAAGCGACGCAAGCAAGTCACCGGCTTCGATAACGGCGCCAGCAGACTTGGCGTGAGACACATTGCCGCTTTCAGTGGCGATGAGGGGCATAACCATCTTCATCGCTTCGACTTCGGCGAACGGCTTCCCAGCCACGACTTCAGCACCGTCGTCTTGGAGGAAGCGAATGAGCTTACCAGTGACGTCGGTGCGAAGCTCAGATGGGTCGAAAACGTTCGGCAGTAGCCAAGTTTGACCGTCAAGAATCATTCTCAAGCCAAGCGGTTCCTCGAGACCCTCGACCTCGTGTTGTTCACCACCGAAAGTACCGACGAGGGCGCCATCCGGACGTTCGCGAAGCTTGGCTTCGATCTTCTGGCCTTCCGGAGTGACAATGCAGAAAGTGTCCGGGCCCGGTCGAGTCACTTCGAAAGAGTACTTCGTGTCCTGGTACGTGATTTCGACCGGAAAGCGAATCATCTTGTCGACACCTTGCACAGACACCTGGCCCTTTTGCCAGAACTCCGTAAAGGCGCTCTCTTCAGCCTTCGCCATGTTGAAAGCACGGAACAAAGCAGCACCGACCACAATCATGTGCGGGTCTTGCTTGTTGGCGATTTCCTTCTTCGCGATCAACCCGTCCAACCAAGAGGTGTCGATGGTATTATCCTTGAACTCACCCGTTTCGAGAAGCTGAACCAAGTACTCGACGGCGGTGCGGATTTCACCGCGCACGACCATGCCCTTGAGAGCGAGCACGAGCGCCTTGCGCGCTTCGTTACGGGTTTTGCCAGATGCAAAGATGTGACCGAACTGGGAATCCGCAAACTCGTGTACGCCCCCATTGGTGCCGACAGAGAAGTAACCCCACACGTTGGGCGTAGACTGGAACTGCACGCGCTCGATGCCACCAGACGTCGGCTTGAAACCTTCATCCGGGTTCTCGGCGGTGATGCGCGCTGCGATGACGTGAGTTTGCGGCAAGATGTAATCTTCTTCCATGAAGTCAATACTGTCCGTCGTTTCCGTGTCACGCCCGTAAAAGGTTCGAATTTCCGGGATGCGCTCGAGCGGAATACCCATGGCAACTTGCAACTGCGTCGCGGGAAGGTTGACACCAGTGATGCCTTCCGTCACCGGGTGCTCGACTTGCAAACGCGGGTTGAGTTCAAGGAAGAAGTACTTGTCTGTCGCTGCGTTGTACAAGTACTCAACCGTACCAGCACCAATGTAACCAATATTCTTTGTCAAACGCTGCGCTGCCTTTTCCATTTCTCTGAAAATTTCCGGCTTGGCAATCGTCGGAGGACCTTCCTCAAAGATCTTCTGGAATCGACGCTGCGTGGAGCAATCACGACCGTTCAAGGCAATGGCATTACCGTACTCGTCACCGACAATTTGCACTTCCAAGTGACGCGCCTGCGTACAAAGCTGCATCATGAACATCGGCGAGCCCGGGACTTCAGCCTTGACTTGCTCAAAGTTTGTTCGAAGCTGCTCTTCATCCGCGCTCATACGAATACCCTTACCACCACCACCTTCAGACGCTTTCAACATGACCGGGAAACCGATGCGTTTCGCCGCCGCGACGCACTCCTCGACCGTCGTGACCATCGCCTTGTTGAAAATTTCTTCCGGAATCGTGCCCTCCTCCGTCAACTCTGCGACGAGACCGTCGCCAGACCACGGAATAGACGGAACCTTGGCGGTTTGCGCCAAAATATTGGCCGCAATCTTATCGCCTAGCACGCTCATCACCGGCGCAGTCGGGCCGATGAATTGCACGCCGATCGCCTTGAGCGAAGTCGGGAGCTTTGGATTCTCGGAAGCGTGACCCCATCCCGGCCAAACCGCGTCGACGCCTTCGCGCTTGGCGATTTCTGTGATCAAAGGCACGTTGGCGTAGTTGTTCTTGTTCGAACCACCCGGAACTTCGACGTAGTCATCCGCGAAACGGATAAACTCGGCGTTCGCCGCGATGTCCTCCGGGGTCGCCATGGCCAAGAATTGAATTGCGTTTTCATCCCCGAACGTGTTAAACGCCCAACGCCGCATCGACAGAATGCTCTTCGTCGCCGCCATACCGTTGTTCGCGATCAACACCTTACGAATCACCCGTTTCCCTCCTCTTTCAGCCACATACTTGGCCAACGCATCCGCGCTCGACGCTGAAGCCGTGCTCGCCGCCGAATCCGCGACGGCGTCGCGCGCCTGCGCGTCGCCGCGCTTCGTCGCGCGCGCCACGCCGACGCGTCGCGCCGAGTCCGCCCTGCGCACGCACGCGCGCGCCGACGTCCCCTTCTTCACGTCACCCAAAACTACGCGCGCTCGCACGAGTTCGCGTCCTCGTCAGTCTTCCGCTCTCCGCGTTCGCGCGCCGACCTAGGTTTCATCCACTCCACCTTATCGAATAACGGGATGCCGTTGGTTTCGATCGCGCGCGATCGCTCGTCGCCTCGCGCGCGCGCTTCGCCTCGCCGCGCGCATCGTTCGCCGCGCGAACAAAAAAACGTACACTTCGTCTTCGTCGATACCGCACGCGCGGCACCGCACGCGCGCTGCGTCGCGGGCGCCATCTGTGTTTCGCACGCGCGCGATGTGAGTCACGGGGTTCGCTTTTCGCGCGTCGCTTTTCGCGCGTCGCTTTTCGCGCGCGCGCGATCGCCCGTCGTCGTCGCCTCGCGCGCGCGCCGCGCAGAATATTCCCGCGTCGACGCGCGCGGTCCGCGCCTCGCGACCGTCGTCGCGCGCGCGTCCGGCGCGCTCGACGCCGCGCGCCGGAGAGGTCACGCGCGTCGCGCGTCGCGCGTCCGCGTCCGACGTCGCGACGCCGCCGCGCCGTCGTCGCGCGCGCGGTCGATCGCGGTCTTTCGCGCGCGTTCGCGCTCGCGCGATCGCGCGCGTTCGCTCAGCGCACCGTCGCCGTCGCGCGCGTCGCGTTCGAGTGTGCGGATCCGCGGTCGGCCTTTCGCGCGCGCGGCGCGGCATAAATCGCGCGACGCGCGCGGGCGTCGTATACGAGTGCGTCGGAGCGCCATGACGGGCGACGTTATCCGTCCGCGCTGCCGGGGCATCGCGGACGAGGTCCGTGTTTTAGTTTTCAATTCGTGTCCGTGTGTATGCTAGTTTCGCGGTGAAACGTCCCGTCGCGCGCGCGACGCGCGTCGCCAGAGCGGCGCGTCGGCGCGCGCGTCGACGATGCGGGCGTCGGCGCGGACGCCCGCGACGCCGGCGTCGACGTCGCGCGCGCGCGGACGCGCGTCGAGCGCCGCGGCGCGGTGCGCGCGGATGGGCGCTGGGCGCGACGACGCGGGAGGCGGACGCGTCGCGCGCGACGTCGCGTCGCGCGCGCGCGCGACGCGGACGCGCGAGCGAGGGTCGACGCGTCGACGCGGGCGATGGACGCGCGCGCGCGCGTCGTGGGGAAGCGACGCGCGGGCGGGGTACGAAATTTCGACGAGTTGGGACGATTACGACGACGAGGCGGACGACGACGAGAGAGGCTCGAACGAGGCGGCGGACGACGAGGAGACGGAGGAAGAGGAGAGCGCGGCGGCGATCGTCGCGGTGGACGTCGTCGCGTCGCCGGAGTCGGTGTGGGCGTGTTTGGCGAGAGGGGAGAATTTGTCGGAGTTCGCGCCGACGCTGCTCGTGGCCAAGCGCGGGCCGAAGCAATACGGATCGACGGAGACGGAGGTGCGATTGCTCGCGATGGATTACACGCTGTTCACGCCGAGAATGCTGAATACGGTGAGCGTTCGGATCGTGGATAAGTCGAAGGGGCCACCGAACTGGGAAAACGGGCCGGCGAAGCTTGGATTTTTGGCGAGAAACGTCGACGAGCGAAGCGATTTCATGCTCGTGGGATCGTTTTGTATTCGGCCTATTTTTGGCGAATCGTACAAGTGCAGATTGGAGTACAGGGCTGAGTTGAGGCCGACAAATTACGAAGTTCCAGCTGATGTCCTGCGCAGGGCGGTGGAGGAGAGCTTCCCGTTCGTCATCGCGAGCGTGACGAAGCAGGCGGTGAAGAGAGACCAACGACGACTGCGGTCGCCGGGATTCCTGCCTCAGCTCGAGACCCCTTTCGGGGCATCCAGGGAACTGGCAAAGAAAGCGGACGATTCTTTAGTACCGAGTGGATATCTCGGATTGAGTGAGGTCAACGTCCCGACGCAAAACTCGGAATCGAGTCAAGACGAGGAGACGCCGGATGCCTCCAAACCCGCCGCGGTGCGGATGCGTCCGCGCGGCGAGACAGCCAAAGCCTCAGAGGCACCGAAGAGCTGGAGAGCTATCGGTGGTGGTGCGCAAGGAGAGAAGTGGTTTTCAAGCGACATTACCCCGTTTGAAAATCCAGGCTCGCTCGAGGTGCACATGCGACGGTACGATACGGACAGTTTGTTGCACAGACGCGCGCTGGCCGCGGTTCGCATCGAGGCGCCGCCGGCGTTGGTGTGGGATTTGTTGACGAATTACGAAAACATGCCAAAGTTCATGCCGCATCTCATGCACACTGAGTACATTCAAAGATATAATGCAGTCGAGCGTGAGGCGTCCGAAAAGATCAAACGATTGCGTCTCAGGCAAGTCTTCGTAAAGTGCGACCTCTTTCACGCCATCGAAGAGTCGACGGCGCTGGACGTCGTGCAGAAGGACGACCGCACCGAGTTACAGTTTCGCGTGTTACAGAACCCGAAATTCGGCGCGCTTCAAGGTAAATGGCTCGTCGTTCCGACCGAAGACTCCGCAGCCACGGTGTTGAAATTCGCCATCGAGGGCGTTGTGAGCAATGCTGGAATAGATGGGACGGCGAAAAAGGTGGACCCGCTCAACGAGCGCATCGTGTTTGAAGAGATTTCAACCATGCTCAAACAAGCGAGAGATTTCATGGAAGGAATTGCGAGTAAAGAGGTGCAGTCATACGGGAACGTCAACATCAAAGTCGCCGATCTTGTGCTGAAAGGCGCTGGAATGTCCGTCGACGAGGAAGACGCCGTCGACGAGCAAATCGTCGGCGCGCTCAACTCTGAAGCCACTGAAAACCAAGAGAAACAGATACAAGCGTTGAAGCGCGAACTTATCACTCTCGGCTTCGGCGAGAACAAGTGCATGCCGACGCGAGAACAGTTACGCGGCGGGCGTCACTGGGACGCCATCCAGCAAATCGAAAGCCTCGGCGGTTTCGTAAAGGTGGCGCAACTTCTAGATTGGTCGGGCGCGAAGACGCGACCACGTGGGTATTGGACACTGCGAACGTTGGAGTTGGAGATCAAAGACTTCATCGCCAACACAGAGGATCCGAATGTTCAACGGAACCCCCGAAGGATGCCGTCTCAGAAATCGTTGCGCGACGCCGGGCGAGCGGATATCGTCAATGCGCTCAAGCGTTTCGGCGGCGCCGAGAAAGTGGCGGCCAGCATGGGTCTCGAATTCGGTAGCGGCAACAAACGTTCGTCCGCGAGCGCGCGCGGCGGCGGCGACGATTAGAATTTAGCGAGCAGCAATTTTAGAGCGTTGTGTAATTTATATTTTCATTCGCGGAATCAAGTCAGATGAAATACGTGAACACGTCGCCCTCCGAATCAATCTTCGTCGGATACACCGCCAACGGCACGGGCGTCGCCGCCTTCTTGAGTCCTCCCAAAAATTTGCGCATCATGGTATTTTGCGGACACCACGTGATCACCTCTCCCGTGGCCAAGTCGTACTCCGTGCCGTCGAGCGGCACGCGAATCGCCGCCCCGCTCGGTCCCTCGAACAGCTCCCCGTCGATGAGCGGATACTGATACGCCGTCGAGTTACACGCCGTGATGAAAACCATCGACCCATACTTCACCATGCAAAAGTTCCCATTCGCCAGCAGCAGCGCCTTGATCGGCTTCTCCTCGAGTTCGCTCACGTTGCCCACTTTAATCCACTTATCCTGCGCGCTCGACGTCGTCCCCATCGGTTTCCGCTCGAACTGCGCCCCTCCGTCGCGCGAGACCCCCCCGCGCTTCTTCTCCTTCTTCTTCCCATCGCTCTCGCTGAACTCGTCGTCCAGGATGTCCCCGATCCCTCGTCGCTTCCCCGCGCGCGCGTCGACCGCGCGCTGACGTCGACCATCGCCGCGCGCGTTCGCGCGCGTCGCGCGCGCGCGTCGCGTCGCGTCGCCGCGCGCGCGCGCGGCCGCGAGCGCCGTCATCCTCGTCGTCGTCGCCGTCGCCATCGTCGCCGTCGTCGCCGTCGCGTCGCGGAATCGCGCCGCGCCGCGCCGCGCGGCACATCAAAACGCGCCGATCGACGCCGCGCGACGACGCGCGCGCGGCGCCGAGACCGCCGGCGATGGCGCGCGGCGACGGCTCGAAACGCAACGCGTCCGCGCGCGCCTCGGCGCGGCGCGCGCGACGGCTGATCGTCAAGGAGTTCGCGCTGAGGCGATGCTTCGAATCGTTGGACGCGAGCGGGCGCGGGGAGATCGTCGTGCGCGCGTTCCTGGATCGATTGCGCGCGGACGCGGCGATGACGGACGCGCTGCAGGGAGCGACGGAGGCGTTCACGTCGACGGAGATGCTGGACGGGGTGTTCGACGCGCTGGAGGAGGCGGCGGCGCGCGCGGTGCGGGTTGAGGAATTCTTGGAATTGTTCAGAATCAGCGCGATCGAGGCGAATAAGCGAGCGAAGGCGAAGAAGAAGATGGAAACGGAGGAGAGAAAGGCGCTCGAGGGCGGGAAGACGAACGCGGCGGTGAAGGAGGAGACGGCGGTGGAGAACGGAGCGACGAGAGTGGAGGGCGCGGGGGAGGACGCGCCGGAGATCGAGGCGCGGGCGGGGCGGAACGCGGAGGAGAACGCGGTGGTGCCGGCACCGGAGCCGGAGGCGCGCGCGGCGCCGCCGAGGCCGCCGCCGCCGCAGGCTCCGGTTCAGGTGGTGGTTGACGCGAATTACCTCAAGCAAGTGTTTAAATTGATCGACTACGACGGCAACGGCGAGGTGACGCTCGTGGAGTTCTTATCGGCTTTACACTCGAATCCGGAGATCGGAGCCTTGTTAGATGAAGGCACGCCCGCCGGCGACGACGTATCGAACGTTGTCAGCGAGGTTTTCTCAAGGATGGACGCCGACCAGAATAAGAGCGTTAACTTTGAAGAGTTCGTGGAGTACTTTACGGTGCAGCAAAACGCGCACTCGAATCACGCTCTGAACAAGCTGTCGAGAGACGAAAAGAAAGCGTTGCTAATGTCGTTCGATCAGGCAAAAGTTCGAAGCATGAGCGCGTTTAAGCGTGGCATTCGGTATGTCAGCAAGCAAGCGCTCAAAGCAGGCTTGCGAACGAGCGAGAAAGAAAAGAAGGAGGAGAACATGAGCAAAATACCGGATTCTGACTTGCTTGTCCTTAAATCATACTTGCGTGATGTGTACAAAATTGTGGATTACGAAAAGAACGAGCGCATCGTGTTGCAGGAGTTCCTGGACGAGCTCAGAGAGAGCCCCAACATCGCGCTCGCACTCGACGTCGGCAGCGACATCTCCCACGGCGCTGACAAGACGAAAAAGATGGTCGCGGTTATCTTCAAGGCGATGTCGATTGACGCAAAAAGGGTGGTGACATTTCCTGAATTCGTAAACTACTTCATCAAGATCGCGTCGGACTACTTTAACTCGGATTCTCCTTTGTCGCAACAGAGCGTCGTGAGCGAGTCTCGAAGCGCCTCAGCGAATAGCACGATCGGCGCGTTTGTCGGGGAGTTGTTCAAGTTTGGGAACAAAACGCCGTCTCCAGCACCTGTGGCCGAAGAACGGGTAGCGTCTCGGAATGGCCTTCGCCCTCACGGGGATGACGACTACATGGACGGCCTGGTTTACGGCGACGATGAAAATGAGGATTTGGATCACACTGTTCACTTACTGCGTCATGAGTTACAACAAATGAATGCTGTTCTGGAAGAAAATCAGCATCAAAAGAAGATGAATAACGCACTCAGGTTGAAGCTGAATGTGTTGACGCACATGTACGCAAAGCAAAGCGCGGAATTCCAGGCACTGATTGACTCGATGAAGTAAATATTTCACGAGGTGCATCGCGATGATAGAAGAATTCTGCCGTGGTTATTGCAATATCTATTTCGATGCTTTAATCGATCTTGACACTTCCGTAAATCGCACGAACGAATGCTAAACTCGCCAAGAAACCCACAGTGCCCGTGAGGATGAAGAATCCAAACGACAAAACCGACATGTACGAAAAGTAGATGAATGTCGTCAGTTTGTGCGTCACCACAAGCGTGGTGTGGTAGTAGACGATCCCGTACGCGAACATGTAGAACGCGGCCGCTCCACTTGTCAAGAACGATCGCCACCACCAACGATAATCTTCGGCGCAGAGTTGGAAGTAGCACATGACGACGGTGATTTCCGCACACGTGACGACGAGAATGATGAAGACGAGCGCCAGGAAGCCAAATATGTAGTAGAACTGCTGAAGCCAGATGCTAGTGAGGATGAAGAACAGCTCGATGAACACCGCCCCAAACGGAAGCACGCCTCCGATGAGAACGGCCACGGCATCGTGCATGTACCAAGGCTGCGGCGGGATTTGGCGTGGAATCTTATTCGTTCGCACAGGTTCCTCCAAAGGCTCTCTCTTGAAACCCAAGTAACTCCCCATGAAAGTCAGCGGGACGGAGATACCGAACCACAAGAACATGAGAACAAAATACGTTCCGAACGGGATCGCACCACTGCTCTTTTGACCCCAGATAAGAACGTTCAACACCGTACCCACTGTGAAGACGACGCCAGGATACAACAAAGAAGCCTTGACGGCGTTCATCTTCCAAGTTTGACCTTTGAACATACGGAACAAAAATGCGCTGACGAAACCATTCACGAAGCTCATGATGACGTAAATCATCACCATAGCGGTCATGAGCCCACCTCGATTGGCGGGTGATAAGAACCCGAGAACAGCGAAGAAGATGGTTACCGTCGTCATGCAGAGGAGTTGCACGCCCGTGCCGGCGAAGACGGAGAGCCAGGTGTAGTGCGCCGGAACGCGGAAGACGTCACCGTGAACCAACTTCCAACCAGACTCTTCTTGCGTTTCTTCAGCGGTTTCGAGCTGGTTATACACGGTAATATCGCGATGAAGCGTTCGCAGCATGATGAGCGCCGTCATCACCGACAAGAAGAGCACAATCATCATGCTGTTGATGATGGAAAACCAGTGAATTTCATCGTCTGCCATCAAGAGATACGTATCCCAACGGCTCGCCCACCGAATGTCACTCTCTTTGAATAGCGTGTCGTACGTGTACACGATTTCTTCACCCGGCTTGACCTCTTGCGGCGCGCTCCCCTCCGAAACGTACACTTGCTGCCTCGGATCGCACGTTTTCAACAACGGCTTATCGTCGCTCCACTTCTTATACTTGTGATCCACGCTGAATGGCTCGCATTCGAATCCAACGATTCTACTCAAATCCGTCTCCTGATCCTTGTGATACAAGATCGTGAAGCGAATGTGATTATTCACGTACGCTTTCCCGTCCTCCGTCGTGAATCCCACTGGATATCCGCGTTCGTACTTTTTCCTCGTCCCTTGCTCGTCCTCCACGTACCGCGTCATCCCCACCGGTAGATTATCCAATATCATCTGCACCCTGTATTCGTCCTTGATCATTCCTTTCAGCGTTTTCGCTTCCTCTTCGCTCAACTGTTTCCGACACTGCACCTTGCACCGATCGTCGAATCGCATCTCCAGCGAGTACAGCGAATTCTCGATCCGATCTCCTCGCAGCACCTCCCCGAGGTTCTCCGCCGCGTGTTTTATCTTATCCGGTTTACAGTACGGCAGCGCGTAGTAATCGTACGGCAACTGCGTGACCGTGGACGTGAGTTTGTTCACCTTGATGTACACCAAGTCGTCGCGCTCGTAATCGATCGGGGCGACGCCGGGGAGATAAAACGCGCGCGCGGAGCCGACGCGACGCGCGAGCGCGCACGCGAACGCGACGAGGGCGACGACGCGCGCGTTTCGCGCGCGAACGCGCATGGCGCGAGCGAGTTTCGCGACGCGCGCGCGAGTGAGGTCGGATGGGCTCGCGGAATCTGGCGCGTCGAGCGGGCGAGGCGCCGGCGCCGGCGACGAGGAGAAGAAATGTTTTACAACGGTGACGGTCACGCGCGCGCGAGCTTCGAGGCGACGGTGAGATGGAGATCGCGTAAACGCTCGGACCAGTTGGCGAAGCCGCGAGCGCGAGCGATGGCGTCGATGGCGCGCGGATCCTCGCGCGCGATGTGGACGACTTGCGCGCGTTGGTCGATTTTGGCGTCGACGCGGCGGTCGAGGATGAGGGAAACCATGAGGGACTCGACGTCGGGCTCGGGAATGTTGAGCTCGGTGGAGATGTAAGGGATCGTGATTCTGGTGTACGGCTCGATGAGTCTCAAGAGGACTTGGGTGCGGATGTTCTTCAGGAGATCCTCGACGTAATCGCGAATGAAGTCGTCGCCCATGACTTGCTCGCGATGCGTCTTGAGGAGTTGCTCGAATGCCGCGATATCGTTTCGTTGATACGCGCCAACGAGCGATCGCATGACGGTGACTTCTTTATCCTCGCGAAACGGTTTCACCTCTTGCGCGTCGAACGGGTCGACTTCGCTCTCCATGAGCATGTTCGCCAGGACCAGATATTTCAAGCACTGCACGCGTCGATCGCTACCGGCTTCGTCGTAGGATTTGAACGCTTCGAAGAAATCCGTCGCCGCGTTTTCCCAGTCGCGCTCTACCATGTACATCTTCCCACCGCACTCTCGAATAATGCCTAAGATTCGCGGGTGCGGAATCGCCGACGTCACTTCTAACGCCTTTTCGTACAAATCCTTGAGCTTCTTCGTGTTCTTTTGCGCCGTGTACATTTGTATCTCGATCGAGTACACCTCCAAAAGCTGCGTCCCTTTGCGCTGATCCACCGTGCCATCCTCATTTTGGCAACTCTTGTGCAGTTCCTTCAAAATCACCTGCATGCGCGCGAAATCTTTCGCGTCGAAGACCAGTTTACACAGCTTGAGATTCGTCTTGAACCACAGACGCTCGTTCTTCGTCTCTTCTAATTTTCTAAGCGTCGTCTCGTAAAACTCTTGCAAAAATCCCATATCCTCGTTCGACGCAATCGTATCTAATATCGAATTCAACACCTTTTCGCTGTAATTCCTCGTCACCGCGTCGTTGACGTACGTCAACAGCTCCTTGTACCGCTCCAGCATCGCCCCCGCGTCGTTCATTTTATACAGCAGCTTGACCATTTGTTTCAACGCCTTGAACCCCCACTCGCCTTTCTCGTGCTCCATCGCGATCACTTCCTCGAAACCTTTCATCGCCGCTTCGTTCGCACCGCTCTCGAGCGAGCCTACGGACGTCATCTCGCGTCAGTCGGGTCGTTTCGTCGCGCCGTTGACGCGTTCGCATTCGCAAGGGGACGCGCGTTCGTCCGTCGAGTCGTCGCGCGGCGCACCTTTGGCGTTGTAGTAAGCGTTCTCGATGTCGACCTCATCTTCGTTGAACTCGTCCTCGTCCGAGTACGTGAATCCGTAGTCGTCGTCGTCCGACATGTTCGCGGCGAGGCGGCGACTGGGGTCGAGAGGTGGTTGCGTCGGTTGGGTCGCGCTCCGGCGGCGCTCCGTACTATTGAACTTCTAAGACGCGTTGGCCTATGCGCATTAACAGCGCGCGACTCTTGAGCTTGGCGTACTCGTGAAGCTTGGCGTAGGCGTAGAGCGAACCGGCGAAGAGGGGAAGCCGCGCGCCCTTTAAGCCGTTGGCGGCGAAGACGAAGGCAAAGCTCGGGCCGACGAATTCGGCGACGCGGCGAATTCCCTGAACTTGAATTTTGTTGTACATACTCACGATGAAGGCGAGCAAGCCGACCATGAGGTACCCACCGGTGAAAAAGTCGAGGTATTCGTGTATCGCGATGATGCGCGGGGCGTGGAACCAACTGTCGGCGCGACGCAAGTCGCGCCAAGGAGGGATCCAACGCACAAGACGATAGAAGAAGACTTCGACGTAACACGTCGACGCGTGCAGCGTCACGCCTCGATGGGTCTGCACGCGCTTCATGGTGAGTTCTGCTAGGATGCGATCGATGCTCGGACGCGATCGCAACATGTTTCGCGCTTGAAGAAACTGGCGTACGCGCGTCATAATGAGAAACGCCCCGTGGCTCGCCGCGCGACACAGCGCGGCGACGAAGAGCGTTAAGAGAAACACACCCACGACTGCGAACACCAACGCGGGCTCTTCTCGCTCTAAATAACGCGCCGCTCTCGTGCGCTCGAGATTGTACTGATATCCGCATTGATCGCAGCCGTAAAAGCTCCGAGGATTTCGACTGAGGTTTCTCCACTCGTTCAGGCACTCCACGTGCACCAACGCCATCGAACCTCGACACCGGCACGGCGAAAACAACCGTCCGCCATCCTCACCCGAAAAACATATCCTACACAACCGTTCGTCGTCATCGTCGTCGTCGTCGTCGTTCGTCGTCGCTCGGATTTCTCGAGCCGCTCGCGACGCGCGCGCGACGTTCTCGTCCTCGCGTTCCCTCGCCCTTCGCTCCTCCACCTCGCGTCGCTGCGCCTCCCATCGCGCGCGATGTTCCAACGCTCTTCGTCGCAGCGCTTCCTGCTGCACGGTCGACATCGACATCGCGTTCACGTCCCGCGCACGTCAAACCTCAAGTCTTCAAGCTTCAACCCAGCCTCGGCGAGGGATTGCTTCACCGCCATCTGATCGCTCACCGTCTTGATCCTTCGCGCGATATCGTCCACGGTCATGCGATGGACGTTAAACTGATCGCGCGCGCCGCTCGCGAACTCCACCGCGACGACCGGCGGCGCGGCGTCGTTGCGCACGCGCGGCTCGACGGCGCACTCGGGGTTGGATTTCGCCGCCTTCGCCGTGGTGACGCGGGCGAGGAACTCGCGCGCAGCCGTGCTGCGAGGATCGAGCGGGTTGAATTGCACGCGCACGCGCTTCAGGTGGCGCAAGGGCATGGAACGGGCGAACGCGCGGGTGACGACGCGCGCCCTCGAGTGCGGCGACGACGAACGGGACGACGGAGGTCGACGAGACGAGGGCGCTCGGATGGGGAATGAAGGAATATTATACTGAATATTGAATCGCTCACTGTGTGTCTATCTAGTTAACGCTATTGACTGCGTCCTACGCGAGCGCCGGTCGAAATCAGAGGTTGAAGTCGGGAATGTCGTCGAGCGAAAAGTCTCGCGGCAGCGAGCTCGCGGGGTGGTCCGCGTCTCGAGGCATCAGGTCTTCCATGTGCTTCTCGAAATCGAGCTGCAAATCCGCGACGGCTATGTTCATGGACGGCGTTTCCATCATCAACTTGGTGATTTCTTCGTGAAGATCGGGATTGGCGGTGTACGGCGTTCCGCCGAAGAGCGCGGCGTCCGCGACGCCGACGGCGCCGACCCCCGTCAAACCCGCATTTACTCCGGGCGTCAACACGGGTAATTCGCTCTTTTTCGCCCCCGACGCGTTCGACGCGCGCGCCGGCGTCGCCGCCTCCACCGCGGGTGTCTTCGTTTGCGCGGTTTGTTTCCTCTTCGGCGACGCCTTCGCCTTCGCCTTCGCCTTCGCCTTCGGTTCGCCTCCTCGTCCCGCCTCCCCGTTCTTCTGCATCCACTCGTGCTGCTTCTCCAGCAGCGCGTTGAAGCGAATGATCTGATCCTTCACCTCCACCATGACGCCGTACGCCTGAAAAAATTCCGGATTACTCTTCTCCAGCTGCCCCCACACCAGTTGCGTGAACACCGGGTCGATGTTCGCCAGCGCCTGCAGGTGCGCCACCACCTCCCTCTTCGACATGTACAACCGCAGCGAGCGTTCCAGCAAATTTTGCACCATGGCCACGTCGTTGACGTCCAGATTATTCGCCGCGCGCCACGGGTTCGCGCTCCACCCGTCTCCGCTCGCGTCGCCGCCCTCTCTCGCGCGTTCGCCCGCTCTCGCGCGTTCGCCCTCGTCCGCGCGCGCCGTCGTCGCTCTCGTCCCGTCGCCGTCGCGCCGCGATCGCTTTCGTCCCGTCGTCGTCGCTCGCGCGTCCGTCGCCGTCGTCGCGCGCGCGCTTCCGTCCGCGCGCGCCGTCGTCGCCCGCGCGCGCGCCCGCGGTCCCCGCCGCGGCGACGTCGCGCGCGCTCGCGTCGCGCCCTCGCGCTCGCGCGCGTCGCTCGCGCGCGCGGCGCGCGCGGTGGACATCCCGCGCGGCGTCGCGCGCGCGGGGCGTCGCGCGGCGTCGCGCGCGCGCTGTGACGCGCGCGCGACGTCGCGCGTCCCGGCGACGGCGCCGACGCGCGACCGCACGGCGCGGCGCGCGATGTCGAGCGAGCGCGCGCGCGACGGACGCGGCGCGAGCGCGCGGTTGGGGAGCATACGCGCGAGCGCGGCGAGCGAGCGCGCGCGCGCGAGCGCGAGCGCGACGCGAGGGAAATCGGCGAGCGCGGGCGGCGGCGGCGATCGACGCGCGACGACGACGACGCGAGGCGCGCGCGGGAGCTCGAGGGAGCGGCGAGAGCGAGGCGAGGGCGCGACGCGCGCGAATCGCGCGGGCGCGGGCGAACGGACGAGCGCGGGCGAACGGACGGGCGAGGGCGAGGGCGAGGGCGAGGGCGCGGCGAGCGGGACGCCGCGACGCGCGGGACGCGCGGCGAGAGGCGCGAAAGAGACGACGAGCGCGAGCGGGGGGAAGCGCGGGAAAGCCGCGATCGGTGGTGCGTCGACGCGGAAAGCCGCGAGCGCGGTGGCGGTGAAGGAAGAAGTCGGCGACGCGGCGACGGCGGACGACGACGGCGAGGAGGACGGGTTGCCGGGGAAGGCGCCGGCGACGCCGTCGACGCCCGCGCGAGCGGCGGATGCGATCATGACGGACGCGCCGGTAGGCGTGCAGACGACGCCCGCGCGTCAGGCGCGGATGAGCAAGGCGAAGCAAGCGCAACTGGCGTTGGAGGAGGCTTCGAGGCGGATACAACCCGAACGCGCGACGACGGAGGAGATGTACGACGCCGAGGAAGATTGGACGGATAAGTCGCAGTATTACCCCACGGTGCTCACACGAAGTTCGCGCGAGGTCGATGTCGGTGCCGTAGGCGATACGGTTCGCGAATCGACCGAGGACAAGTACGTGGTGCTTCAACTGCCGTCGGATTTACCGCTTCGCAAGCGCATCGCGAGCGAGGAGATGGACGTGGACGGCGTCGTCACGCTCAGAGACGATGATCCAGACGACGAAGATTCGGGTATGGTGCGTGGCGTGTCCGAACTCTCCAATGGACAGCTCGGGGAATTGAAGATTCACGCCGACGGTTCGGCGAAGCTGTACATTGGAAACGCGGTGTTCGACGTCATGCGAGGAACGCCGTACCAACACTCGGAGCAGCTCGCTCGATTAGATGGGGATAGGCAACAGTGCGTCATCATGGGACCGACGATCGCGCGCATGACGTGCGTGCCGGACGTGACGCAGCTTTTGCTTTGAGATGGACAAATTTTAGCTTTGCGTGACTGATCGTATTAATAAAAACTTTTACTATCGCGCAACCGCCTTGGGCGCGTAAACCGACGCCCGCGCCGCATCGCAGAAGTGTCCGACGTTCTCCTCCGGAGTGCCTTGAACCACACCGTGACCGACGTTCAAGATGTGCTTCCTGCTACCGGCGTCTCTCACGTTGTTCGCCACCTCTTGTCTAATGCGCTCCGGGCTCGCGAAGAGGTACATGGGATCCATGTTTCCTTGCAACACGCGATCCGGACCGAGCACCGCTCGCGCCTCGCTCATGCTCGTGTTCCAATCCAATCCAATTACATCCGCCGTAGATTTCTTGAGCTCGTGAAGCTTGCCGCATCCGCCGTTCGCGTGGAAGATGAGCGGAGTGTCCGGATAACGCTGCTTGACGTACGCGATGACGCGCTCGTTATACGGGTGGGAAAACTCGAGATACTGTTGCGGCGAAAGGTGGTGGGCCCAAGAATCGAAAATTTGCACCACTTGCGCACCACTGTCGATCTGATGGCACACGTACACACCGAGAGCGTCGGCTAACTTGGACAAAAACGCGTGCAGCGTCTCCGGATCTTGCGTCATGATTTGCTTCGTCGTCACCAAGTGTCGATCGCTCGAACCTTCCATGGCGTACGCCGCGAGCGTCCACGGCGAACCGATGAAACCAAGCATGGTGGATTGGCCTTCGATTTCTTTCCGAAGCGTGCTCAAAATCTCACGAACGAACGGCAATTGCGAATCCGGATCGTCCAGCTGCTTCATCGCCTTGACGTCGTCCATCGTCCTCACCGGCGTCACCACCGGCCCTTTCCCCTTCACGACATCGAACTCGATCCCCAACGCCGGCAACGGAGTCAAAATATCACTAAACATGATAACCCCATCCGGCTTAAACGCCCGCCACGGTTGCATCGACAGCTCGATGGCGATCTCCGGCGTCTCGCTTCGGTGCCTGAACCCGTACTTGGTACTGTACGCGCGAAACTCCGCCATGTACCTCCCCGCCTGACGCATCAGCCACACCGGCGGTCGTTCCACGTCTTCCCCTCGCGCCGCGCGAAGCAAGATCGGATCTTGGTTCCCTCCCGCCGCCGCCGTCGTCGTCGTCGTCCTTCGCGTTCGCATCCTTCGTCCTCGCGCGTCGCTCTTTCCGACGACGTCCCTCTTCGCCAGCGTCATCGCGCGCGTCGCGCCGATCGTCAACCCGTGCATGTTACTCGTCTTTCGCCGCCGTCGGTGTTTCGGTCGCCGTCGTCGTCGCGTCGACGCGTGCGGCGCGCCGAGAGTCGCGGCGTGTGGATAAGCGTCCCCGTCGCGACCGACAACTCCCGGGTGTTTTCAATGCGCGCGTCCCGCGCCGCGCCCGCGCGCGCCGCCGCACTCCGCGCCGCGCCCGCGCTCGACGCGAACGAACGCCGAACTTCGGAGCGCACCGCGCGCGCGACGCGTCATGGATCAGTTCGCCGCGCGCATCGACGGCGTGCTGCATCACCTCGAGGACCAGGGCGTCGGTGGACGACAAATGCTGAAGATCGCGCGCGCGTCGACGTACGCGCAGATCGTGCTGGCGATGATGGGATCGCTCGCGTTCGTCTACGGCACCGTGCACGCGTCGGCGCTCGCGCTGTCGCTGTACGCGGTGGTGGCGATGGAGATCAAGGCGCCGCGGTTGTTGAAAATCTACGCCGTGCTGCTCGCGGCGCTGACGATTACTGATTTCTTTTGGTTGGCCACGTACGCGGGACCGATCGGGAGCGGCACGACGGGGATGACGGTGACGGTCGGACCGAACTCGGCGAACATCGACTCGTCGCTGATGTCGATCAAGTGGGGACTGTTGGCGTCGAGCGTGAATAACTTTTTTTGCCTGGTGCCGGAGCTGTTCGCGTTCTTCGTGCGCGTGGCGAGCGTGGCGCTGTGGGTGCTCATGTGGAGCAAAGGCTTGCTCGATGGGAACGACGGAGACGTGTATAACGATCCGAATCTGTCGCACGGCGATGGGTCGTCGATGAAACACGAGCCGATACCGGGGTCGCCGGCGAGGACCGCGCGCGCGGGCGGCGACTTGTTCACGGCGGACGGCGGATATCAAGACAGCGAGGGGTTGCTTTCGCGCGCGGTGTGACTCCGGTGGGAGGATCAAATTACCAGATGAAGATGGAAAATATCATGATGTAAATGTTGTGAGATACAACACCAACCAAGTGTAATATTCTAGTGTTGTCGCTATACAACGTCTATCGCTCGTCGTCCACGATGCCAAAATCGGCGCGAACGCGAGCGAGTCTAGTCTCGACAAAGCGCGCGAATTCGGGTTCGGCGGCGACGAGCTTCTCAAAACCACCCTCTTCGGCGCACGCCGCGTCGTGCGCATCACACTCTTCGGTGGTGAGCAGGATGAGATTATCTAAAGATGCCGCGCGCGACGGGTTCCATCTCGTCAACGAAAGTGCGCTCGTGTTTCGCCAATACGCCTTGAGGCGTTTGTTTTGGTCGTCTCGAGCGCTCAGCGCGCGCCAAGTCTCGCGTACCAAGTACATCACTTGTTCTAAATCAACCGCCATGTTGGACACCTCCCTCCCACGCTCGCTCTCGCGCTCGCGCAACCGATCGAGCTGGGTTTCGTACTGCTTTGATTGAAGCACGATGACGGGCTCGCCCTCGAACGGCGCCTCGGCGAGCTCCGTCAACACGTGGCTCGCGAGCGCCATGCCGAAAATGGCGGGCACGCAGCCGAGCACGGGAATCGTGCGCACGCGGAAATTCGGAATGACTTGATAATCCGATAGCGTTTCTCCATCTTTGAGCTCCATCTCCGCCACGAGCTCGCATCGTTGCTTTTCGAGCGAAATCAACGCTTTTATTCCACCTTGAATCTTGTACTTTTTGTTCAATCGATACCGAACCGCGCGCGCGAGAGGGTCGGCGGCGCAGTCGGCGATGTCGGCGAACCGCAGTCTCGTTGGATCGCACTTCGCGCCGGCCCCACCAGAGGTGACGACGCGTAAGCCTCGGCGCGCGCACGCGGCGAGGAGGTCCACCTTGGTGTCAATGTTGTCGATGCAATCCACCACGAAATCCGGCGCGCGCCCATCGCCCCCCCACGCACCGAGCAGTTCATCCTCCGCGTCCTCTTCGTACATCGCCACGCGCGCGTCCACGTCGGCTTCTGGATAAATTTTCTCAAAATGCTTCTTCAGGCACGTCGCCTTCGCCGTGCCCACATCCGCGCGCGTCGCCGTCGCGTGCCTATTCAACGAGCTCAGGCTCACCTGATCGAAATCCACCACCCGCAACTTACCCACCCCAGATCTCAAAATCATGTGCGCCGCGTGCGACCCGACCCCTCCCAATCCGACGACGACCACGAACGCGTCCCGCACGCGCGTCTGCCCGCGCTCGCCGAAAAACTGCACATTTCTCGTAAACTGCTCTCGCAAAATCTCGTCCCGCAGGTCGTACGCCGTCGTCGTCGTCGTCCCGCCTCCCACCGACGCGCCGCGCGCGGCACCGCCGTCCTCGTCGTCGCGCGCGCGCGCGTTCGCGCCGTCCGCGCGCGCGCTCGCGCGCCGTCGCGCCTCAACCACCGCGACGCCGACGCCGACGCCGAGCGCGAACGTCGCGCACGCGCGCGCGCACGCCTCGACGTCGCGCATCGCGCGCGTCCCGACGCGGGTCTCGCGCGCGCGCGGCGCCGCGCGCGATCTGGCGCGCCGGCGCGTCGTCGCGTCGTCGCGGCGTCGCGGCGCGCGCGCGCGATCGCGTGCGGCGCCAACATTTCGACCGACCGATAGCCGTACTGTTTACGTAGGTAGATTCGCCACGTCACCATATATCCACAACGAAAAAATTACACCAACGTACTGTGAGTGAAACAAGACTGAGGACGTGTTTTTATCGAGGCTTCGCGGGAAAAAGGCGGCGCGCGCGATCGGATGACAGCTGGCAGCCGCGATCGCGATCGCTCGATGGGTCGCGCGCGCGCGCGCGCCGCAGTTGTCGACGCGCGGTGACGCACGCCGAATCTCTGATCGAACGACCGCGCGAATCGCACAGTCGTCGACGAGTCCGCGAACAGTCGCGTGCACTCGAAACCGAGGCGAAGACAAAACCTCGATCGTCGCAAGATGGCTGTGTTCACGGATGCTGAGATCACGCCGCTCGTCGTCGCGGGCGTGCCGTTCTTGGGCGGCATCACGGCGTTGATGATGGTTGGCGTTCTCATGATGCGCGTCAACAAGGCGCCGTCCGGTGAGGGCGCGCAAATCGCGATCGCGAACCAAATCTCCGAAGGCGCGGTGGCGTTTTTGAAGACGGAGTACAAGTACTTGTTGCCGTTCGTCGCCGCGGTCGCGGCGTTCATCGTCGGTATCTTGGAAAGCCAAGACGCCCCGCCGATGTACGGCGCGGTGGCCTCCTTGAAGAAGGGTGGCTGGCAAACGATGCTTTGCTTCTTGGTCGGCGCCGCGCTCTCCGCGGGCGCGGGCTGGGCGGGCATGAGCGTCGCGACGAAAACCAACGTCAAGACTATGGAAGCCGCGCGCTCGGGCTTGAACCAAGCGCTCCAAATCGCGTTCGCCGGTGGTGCCGTCATGGGCTTCTCCGTCGTCGCATTCGGTATTCTCGGTCTGACCGTCCTCTTCTACATCTTCGCCGTCGCTCAAAGCTCTCCGGGCGCCAGTGGGCAGGAGCTCGACATGCGTGACGCTATCCGTTATCTCTCCGGCTTCGGTTTCGGTGCCTCCTCCATCGCGCTCTTCGCGCGTGTCGCGGGTGGTATCTACACCAAGGCTGCTGACGTCGGCGCCGATCTCGTCGGTAAGGTTGAAGCCAACATTCCGGAAGATGACCCTCGCAACCCGGCCACGGTCGCCGACAACGTCGGTGACAACGTCGGTGATGTCGCCGGTATGGGTGCTGATCTTTTCGAATCCTTCTGCGGCTCCATCATCGCGTGCGCCGCGCTTTCCAACAACCTCCGTGAAATGGCCTTGCCGTTCTGGATCTCCGGCTTCGGCATCCTCGCCGCGACCATCGGCTTCTGGACCGTCTCCACGAAGGATGACGCTTCCCAAACCGACCTCCTCCACGCCCTCCACCGTGGTGTGTACACCGCCTCTGTCCTCGTGATTGTCTTCGCCATTGCCTGCGTTGAGATCCTCTTCGACGGCAGCAAGCAAGGTTACAGGTACTTTGGCTGCGTCATCCTTGGTCTCGTCGCCGGTATTCTCATCGGCGAAGCCACCGAGTTCTGCACGTCTTACGCGTACGGTCCGGTCAAGTCCATCACGCACGCCGGTTCCGCCGGTGGTGCTGCGACTGTCATCATCCAAGGTCTCGGCATCGGTATGATCTCCGTGTTGCCGCCGACCATCATCATCGTCTCCACCGTCATCGCGTGCTTTAACGTCGGAGGCTCTGGTAACGAAGGTGTGTACGGTATCGCCATCGCTGCGGTTGGCATGTTGTCCACCCTCGGTGTCACCCTCGCCACTGACGCGTACGGTCCGGTTGCCGATAACGCCGGTGGCATCGCTGAAATGTCTCCGGACGTTCCGGACGAAGTCCGCGATCGCACTGACAAGCTCGATGCGCTCGGCAACACCACCGCCGCCACCGGTAAGGGTTTCGCCATCGGCTCCGCTGTCTTGACCGCGCTTTCTTTGATGAACGCGTTCGTTAAGGATGTCCCGTACACCGTCGGAACCAACGATCGTGCGTTGGGCTCCGCCTTGACGCTCACCGACCCGTACGTGCTCTCCGGCGTCATCTTCGGCGCCATGTTGCCGTTCCTCTTCGCCGCCCTCACCATGCTCTCCGTGCGCAAGGCTGCTGGCGCGATCATCGTCGAAGTCCAACGCCAATTCCGCGACATTCCGGGTCTCCTTGAAGGCAAGGAAGGTGTCGTGTGCGATCACATGGCGTGCGTCACCATGTGCACGAAGGCGTCCGTCGACGAAATGTTGATTCCGGGCATCCTCGCCGTCATGACGCCGATCGCCGTCGGTTTGCTCGTCGGCGCCAAGTGCCTAGGCGGTCTCCTCGCCGGTTCCATCTCGTCCGGTTTCATGCTCGCCGTGATGATGTCCAACGCCGGTGGCGCTTGGGACAACTCCAAGAAGTACATCGAAAACGAAAAGGTGTACGGCGGCAAGAAGTCTGACACGCACAAGGCGTGCGTCGTCGGCGACACCGTCGGTGATCCTTTCAAGGATACCTCCGGCCCGGCTTTGAACATCCTCATCAAGCTCATGACCATCTTCTCCTTGACCATGGCCCCCGTCTTCCGCTCCGACTGGAAGACGTACTGGTACGGTCTCATCGTGCTCGCCGTCGAGATCATCTTCGTCGGCGCCGCGTACCACTACGTCTGGGTGGTCAACGGCGAGAAGTGCGTCCCGCCGGAAGAGAAGAAGTAAGCAGTTATTCGCACCCCCCAATCTACAGTCGCCCTGATTGATGATTATTGACGAGTTAAATAAAAGCTTAATAGCGCAGCGGCGAAATGACCGCGAGCACTTTTAATACAAACGAAACTAAACACTACTACCGATTCCCTACTGATTCCCCGCTCCGCTATCGTTCCAACCCCGTATCCACTCTCGCCCGTGCGCCGCCCTCGACGCCTCGCTGCTCTTTTCGTCTAAAAACTTCGCGCAGTGCGCCGCGAGCGACGCGTACGCCTCGTTCTCTCGCATCTCCCGCGGCGCCGTCTCCTGCGCCGTCAACCACTTGAACAGCTCCGGATTTTCAACGTCCAGCACCGCGTCCAGCGCGTCCAAGAATCCATCGCTCGTCGTCGTCGTCGACGCCATCGCGCGCGCCGCCCACTCGCCGACGACGATGTCCAGCTCCAAGAATCCGCGCTGCTTCGCGCGATACAGCGCGCGATTGATTCGTCGCCGTCTCGCGTCCGTCGCGTCGTCGCGCGCGTCTCGCGCGGTCGAGATCGCGCGCGCGCGCGTCGTCGCCGCCGCGCGAGACGCGCGTCGCGCGATCGCGCGCAGCATCGTCTGCCGCGCGCCGTCGCGCGCCGTCGCGCGCCGTCGCGTCGTCGCCAGTCGGGGGTCAAAAACGACGACTCGAGTCCTGACTCGAGCGGACCCCCTCGCCGGCGAAGCCCCCTTCGACGTCGCGTTATCCACTCCCGCGGCGCGGCGACGGCGCGGCGACGCGCCGACGGCGACACTTCGGCGCGCGCGAACGCACGCGAACGACGCGAAAGGCGCACCCCGCGCGAACACCCACCGACGAGCGAACGCACGATGGCGACGACGACGCGAGCGCCCGCGATGGCGCGGATGGCGATCCGAAACACCGCGACCCGCGGGAAGACGGCGAGCAAACGCGCGGTGGCGATGCGAGGCACCGAGCGCGTGGACGGAGGGATTTATAAGGAACCCCACCACGGGTTCAGCGATGAGTTCATCGAGGAGACGCTCGGGAAGTTCCCGGAAGAGGGCATCTGCGATAACCAGGAGGCGATGATTCTCGTCGTCGCGGGCGGGTACAAGATTTTGGACGTGCGCGCGGATTCCGAGATTGATTTCGTGGGTAACTACCCGCGGGATCAAATCAACGGCTCGAAGTTCGTCGTGGCGTCGATCGTCAACGCGACGCGCAAGTACGACAGCGAGAAGGGCGAAAAGGTGTACCAGCAAAGCGTCAACGCCGACTTCAAGGCGCAAGTTGAAAAATTGTTCCCGGATAAGGAAGCGAAGGTCATCGTCGCTTGCTCCGATGGCCGCAACCGCACGCTTCAAGCGCTTGAGACCATGGATGAAATGGGCTACGTCAACATCGTCGGTCTCCGCGGTGGCTACAACTTGTGGAACCGTCAATGGGATGCCAAGCTTCGCACGCGCAACTTGCCGGGCGTCTTCAAGGAAGACTACATCCACGGTGCCGACGGTTGCGGCGTGCACGCCACCGGTGCGGGTTTCCAAAACCAAGACGCGTTCCAATACGCTGACTGGAGAGACACCACCGAATGGATCGACACCCTTGAACCGGTCGCGGCGTAAGCGAGCGTCTCGACGTTCTCTCGCAAAGCTTTATTAGTACACATTTACAACGCACACGATTCTGTGACGATTCTACAATATAACGCGATCTCATCGCCGCTTGCGAGAGTTGAAATATGAACGAAACACACCTCCACCTAGTCTCTGCCGTACGCGTTGATCCAATCCACGAGGCCCATGCTTGACGTCTCCACTCGAGCGTCCGATCCCGAGCCCGCGATGGCGCCGATCTCGGCCGCGCCAAAAGTGGCGATTCCAGTGAAGACACCGGGAGGCGAGACTCGCATACGACGTGATGAAGCAACGCCAACGCCAGTGAGTACGGCGTCGTGTTCGTATACGTCTAGAAAGGCAAAGCTCGTCTCGCCCTCCGCCGCCTCGAGCATCGCCTCAAGCGTCACGTAATGAACATCATTTCGATAATGATAGTGTCCGGGATGGTCGTGTCCTGCCAAACAAATCTTCACGCACCCACTGCTTTCTATGAGATCGGAGACCTCGTCGCTGTTCCAGGCGCTCATCTGATACCGAGCCGCGTCTCTGTGCAAGGCGTTGTGCGACGCGACGATGACTCGCTCGCGTTTCGCCGCCGCGTCGTTCAGCTCGTCCCGCAACCAGTCAAATTGAACGGGACCGATGCCTCCGCCCCAAGGAACGACATCCTCACGACCCTCGTCCACGGCGTCTTGCGCGAATCGCATCGCCGCATCGAACTCTGGCGCGTCTCGAGATACGTACCGCGGATTCAAATCCGTCGTGTCCAAAACGATTAATCGCCACCCTCTCGGCATACTCGCGCTGTAATACGCCGCCTCGGCGTTCACGGCGCTTAAAAACACCTCTTTCCCGACGTTACAATCGTGATTCCCCACGCAGTGGAACATCCGCACCTTGGACTCGTTCACCAAATCCGCGACGACCGCCAAGTCTGTTCCGTTCTTTTCCAACGTCGCCGCGCGCATCGGCGTCCGCAGCACCGGCTTCGTCGTCTTATCGTCCTCGTTGTACCCATCAAACAAATCACCCAAGTTCACGATTCCGCTCAGCGTCGCCGCTTCGTCTTCGAACGCGCGAATGCACTCTCGCAGTCGTCGCTCGCTCGCCCTGAACCGCTTCGTCCGCGTCGCGTCGTCCTCCCGCGTCTCGTCCACCTTATCGCCGTACTGCGCGTCCGCGAACACGCCCAGTCGAAAGCACCGCGTCTTCTCCACGCTCTTCAGCCGCGCGCTCGAGCCGACCGCGTTCACGCGCGGCGCCCGCGTCGTCCTCGCGTCGTCGTCGTCGTCGTCGTCGCCATCCTTCGTCCTCGCGCGCGCCCTCGTCGTCGCCGCGCCCGCGCGCGAACGCGCCGCACCGTTCGACCGCGTCGGCGGCGCTCGAAGCGCGCCGGCGCGCGTCGCCGTCGACATCGCGTCGCGCTCTGGCGCGCGCGCCTTCGTGATTTTCGAGTCGACCTCACTCGTCGTCGCGTCGCGCCGCGCGCGCGGGCGGCGTCATGTTCGGCGGCGACGGCGCGGACGGTGCGAATCCGTTCGGCGCGCCGCGCGCGCGCGCGTTCGGGACGAGCGCGCGCGACGCGAGCGCGAGTCCGTTCGGCGCGAGCGACCCGTTCGGGCGCGGCGACGCGAGCGCGACGACGGCGACGACGGCGCCGGGAGGGGCGCCGGGCGCGGGCGGAGGGACGGCGACGCCGTTCGGGGGGTTCGGGGGGGGCGCGCCGGCGGCGAACGCGCCGGGGGGGGTCGGAGGCGCGAGCGGCGGGTTCGGCGGGTTCGGCGCGAGCGCGAGCGCGAGTCCGTTCGGGAGCGGGACGGGCGCGGCGGCGCACGGAGCGAGCGGTGGGGGTGGGTCGGCGTTTGGAGGCGGTGCGAACGCGTTCGGGGGTGGAGGGGCGTTCGGCGCGAGCGCGCCCGCGGCGAGCGCGAGTCCGTTCGGCGCGCCCGCGAGTCCGTTCGGGACGGGCGCGCCCGCGGCGAGCGCGAGTCCTTTCGGCGCGAGCGCGAGTCCTTTCGGCGCGAGCGCGAGTCCTTTCGGCGCGAGCGCGAGTCCTTTCGGCGCGAGCGCGCCGCAAACGGCGCCGTCGACGCCGTTTGCGCCCGTCGCGAGCTCGCCGTTCGGCGGCGGCCCATCGTCGACGACCGCGCCGGTGTTCGGCGCGTTCGGGGCGGCGTCGCCGAGCTCGACGCCGTCGCCTTTCGCGGTGAAGGTACCAGAACCATCGGCGGCGGCGTCGCCGTTCGGTGGCGGTGGGTTCAGCTTTAGCGCGTCTCCGACGACTGCGCCCGCGAGTCCTTTCGGCGCGAGTCCTTTCGGCGCGGCGCCAGCGGTATCTTCGGCTCCGACCGGCGGGATCTTCGGCGTAGCGCCCACGACAGGGGGGTTGAGCGCCACGGCATCGCCTTTTGCGCCTAAACCGGCCACATCTGGTTTCGCGTTCGGCGGCGCGAATCCACCAGAGGCGGAGAAACGAGACGCCATCGCAAGTATTCCTGCGTTTGGTGGCGGCGCGAAAGCTTTCGTCCCGCCGAAGCCAAAACCCATTGCGGATAGATTAAACTTAGCTAGTGAAGCGCCATCGACGTCAAATGCTGCGGGCGATGAGACGGGCGAAATCACCACCTCGAGTGGTCACATCGTGGGTACGTGCGATTTGATGTGCCCGGCGAAGGAGAGAGAATTCAGGAGCGCGAACGGCGACTTGGAAGTGTTCGAGAGAGTCGACCCAGAGGATCGCATGAAGTCTCATCCAGATTTGTGCATTAAAAAATATACGCGCATCGTTGATGAAATTACGCCTGACATGGTTCGAACGAAGAAAGGTTTACAGTTGGCGATAGATCAACTTTGGCGAATTCTCGACGCCGAGGACAAAGACTTCATGACGAAGAGCAAATTTCTTTGGGACAGGCTGCGATCTATTCGCCAGGATTTGAATTTACAGCAAATCACGGATTCGTTCGCGGTAAAGCTATTAGAGCAAATGGTTCGTTACACCATCCTAGCCGAACACGAGCTGTGCGAGGCGACAGCGTCGGCGACGAACCCGGACGGGCACAATTCTCACTTGAATGTTGAGCAGCTGACGAAGACACTCACGTCTCTTCGACACATGTACGACGATCATGCCGATCGTGGTCAGCAACTCGGTATTGATGCCGAGGCCGAGATGTTCTGTTATCAGCTCTTGCTTCGCATCGACTCGCACGGACGCTACGCCGTGCAACGGTCGGAGATGTTGAACGATTTAAGGAGCGTCCGCGCTGAGGTGCTAAAGCATCGTGACGTTCAATTCGCGCTCCAGTGTCATCGTGCATATCACGAAAACAACGTCGCCCGATTCTTTCATCTCGTGAAAAAAGCGACGTACGTTCAAGCTTGCTGTCTGCACAAGTTCTTCAATAGCATGCGTGGTAAAGCGCTCGAGGTCATGAACACGACGTACGGCAAGTTCATCATGCCGATTACCGAAATCGCGCGTCTTCTGCATACGGATGATATGGAGACGGAGGCGTTGTGTATACATCACGGATTAAACGTCACCAGAGGTAAAGCCGGGGATAAACCACCTGCGGTGACTATGCGCGAATCGTCGTACATTTCTCCCGCGGAAGAGTTTCCAATCTCGCGCTCAGATTTAATCATGAACAAGCGAGCCGCTTCTTACTTGCTTGAGATCGTCGGTAAGGACGAATCGGTTAGGATTGCTGCCAAAACGCTCCCAACTATGAGTACACCCAAAACTACGCCACAATTGTCCGAAGCGGATAAACGCAAGCAGCAGGCTGATGAACTCCGAGCAAAGATTGCGTTGCGCGAATCGCAGCTCGAAAAGGAACGAGCCGCCATTCTCGCCAAGAAGAAGGAGATCGAAGAACGCAAGGCTGCGGAAAAGAAGGCTGCGGAAGAAGCTGAGCGAAAGGCTAAGGAAGCAGAGGAGGCGGCAAGGCGAGCGGAAGAAGAAGCGAAGGCTGCCGAGGCGAAGGCGAGAGCTGAGGCTGAAGCTGCGGAAGCCGAGCGAAGACGTCTCGCAGAAGAAGCCGCTCGAGCCAAAGCCGAAGCTGAGGCGAAGGCGCTCGCTGAGGCTGAGCGACGAAAAGCAGAAGAGGAAGCGGAACGTCAACGAGTACTTGCCGAGGAACGAGCTCGAGAGACAGCTGCCGCCGCACACCGGGCTGCAATCGCAAAAGCCGAAGCCGAAGCTCGCGCGCGCCGCGCTGCCGAGGCTGAGGCTGAGCGACTCCGTCTTATCGCTGAAGAGAACGCTCGACGTCAAGCGGCTGAGGCAAAAGCAGCGCGAAAGCGAGCGAAAAGGCACATGGCGATCCGCCGACTCACATTTTCTCTTTGGCGTATGAACTCGAAGGAGTTCAAGCGAGAGCGGTTGATCGGCGAAGCGCTCGCCATGGCAAGTCCTGCGCCGGCGCTGAATCTCGGCGGCAAGGCTCTCCTCGACGCGAGTGCGGCATCTGAGCGTCCGACGGACGCGCTTGCGCAACTTCGAAAGAAGATTGAATCTGTCCGCTCGCCAGAATTCGGCGTGCCTTTGGATGTTCCGCAAACCGTTGGATTGGCGCTGCACGAAGCTGCGGCCACCGCGGCGCCGAGCGCTCTTGTTTGGAAGTGTCTCATCTGCACTGGCGCGGAGGCAGACTCCGGAGCGAGCGCGTCATCACGACCGAGGACGACTACAGCGACAATCGTCGCGGAGTGGCTGCGCACGAAACTTTCTCGGGGCGGAAGCGCACACGCGACAGAGCCTGGCACTGGGACGATTTTGTCGCTCTACGGCGCCCGACTTCCACTTCCAGGAACTGATGAGGAAAATGATTACATGATGGGTCCTTTGGCCTGGATCGTCGTCAGAGACGTGCCAGCAATGATGGAAAATTCCAAAGGTTCCAACGCGGGCGCGTCATCGGCGATTTTCGTTCTCGATTGCGGTGGCGGCACGTGTGAGAGTCACGAGCTGAAGCGTCTTCGAGCGTTCAGCTCAGCGGTGAAGAGGAGTGAAGCGCCGCTTGTAATCTTCGTCGCATCGAGAGACAACACGAATCAGAACGATATCAAGAAAAGTATCACAAGTTCCGGCATCGAGGGCGCGTTGGTGATATTTCTTCCTCCGAAAGGTCCGGAAGAATGGTCCGACGACAAGTTGTCCGAAGTGCTGGTTTGGACGGCGGAACGCGCGCCAAAGGCGCCTCGACGCAGGATCGCATATCTTTCGGCAGAAATTGAAGAAGCGTTACGACCAGGCTATGTCAACTTGACGGTCAAGCCACGTGTGTCTCCGCGAGCGTGCATACGCGCGTTCAACGATGCCCTCGACCAGCTGGAGCATAAAATACTCGAAGCCGCGCAAACTGAGGACGGCGCTGAATGGCCGCCGGTTGAGATCGGTCTCGTCAACGCGGCGCTTCCGCCGCCTGGCTGGAGATCCAAGTCCCGTCGAACGAAAGTGTTAGATTTGTTGCATTCCGTGCGCCTGCCAGATTTCGAGGCTGGAGAGAAGCCCGTGCGCGCTTTCATCGATTACGTCGCAGCGGTGTTACCGCACTACCCGAAAGACTACGGCCAATGCTTGCTCGCGCAAGCGCGATACGACCCGCATTTCCACAAGCTGCAAGACATTCCGTGGGTGACGCTGTTCCAAACTCTCATCACACTTCTGCTGAGCGGATTAGAGAGCCAAAGCCGCGACGCGTGCATCTACCTTCCTCCGGGTCATCCCTCGTACGACTTCACGCCGTACGAGCCCGAGCCGGAATTGCTCGCCGAACGCGCGTCTTCGAAGACGCCGACCGAAGCCTTTGACGACGCCACGAACCGCAAGCGCAAGCACGAGGCGCTCGCCACCGCCATCCCCGAAGCCAGTCGGTTCGAAGAGATCGACTCCGCACCCTTGGACAACGTTCGCGCCGTCTTGGACGATTTACGTCGCGACGTCGACGCGCACGCGCGCTTCGCCGACGCCTCCGAGCGTTGGCTCGCCGCGCTCGCGACCAACACCCCCGGCACCGCCGAAGACCCCGAATCGTTCGCCGACGCCGGCGAATCGGACGCGCATCTGACCGCGTTCAACGCGTCCGTCGCCGCCGAGCGCGCCGCCGAGGCGCGTCTCCGGCTTCTCCTCGACGCCGCGCCGTAGCCACGCCTCGTCGCGCGAGACGAATGTCGAATGCATCACAATCGCGCGCGCCGCGCCGCGCCGCGCCGCCGCACGCGCCGCGCCCGGCGCGACCGCACCGGTGATCGAAATCGCCCGCGCCCGCGCCCGTCGCCCGCGCGCGACGCCGCGCCCGCGCGCGCGCGTCGTCGACGCATGAAGACGGACGCCGCGCCGGCGGCGGCGTCGCCCGACGCCCCGAAGACGCTCTACCAGGGCGTCGAGCGCGATGGCTTCGGCATGCGCCTGCTCACGAGACTCGGATGGCGCGAGGGCCGCGGACTGGGGAAGAACCAGGACGGGATCGCGAGGCACATTCACGCGCGAAAGCGACAGGTGGGGACGGGGGTGGGCGCGGACGCGCGAAACGACGCGAGCGGCGCGAACGCGGTGGATTGGACGATGAACACGGTCGCGTTCGATGACGTGCTGCGATCGTTGAATAGAACGCACAGCGCGGAAGAGTTGGAACGCGCGGCGAACGCGGAGAAGGCGTCGTCGTCGGATGAGGATGAGGACGAGGCGGCGAAGACGAAGACGCGAGACGAGGCGAAGAAGCGAAAGATGACGAAGGAGGAGAAGAAGGCGGCGAAGAAGGCGGCGAAGAGGGCGAAAAAGAATGAAATCGTCGTGAATCGGTCGGTGGTGAGTCACGCGGGGAGGTATCATAAGCGAGAGTCGCAGAAGATGGTGTCGAATTATAGCGCGGAGGATCTCGGGGCGATTTTGGGCGGCGGATTCGTCGCGTTGCCAGAGGTGCGCGCGGACAACGCGTCCGCGTCCGCGAGCGCGTCGGACGCGGACGAGTCCATCCCGACGCCGACGAATAAGGAGAAAGAAAAACCCAAGAGACTCGTCGTCGTGGAGCGACCGAAGTGGGTCTTCGATCCGCCGCCGGAGAGCTGGTGGGGCTGGCGCGTCGGATTTCGCCCGGAGGGTCACGGTAAAAAACCTGAAGACGCCGACGCCGACGCACTCGAACGCAAGCGAGGCTTCGACGAGGACGATCAAGTGAACTTGTTTCAAGACACGCACGCGGGTGCGAATAAGAATCGACGCGGTTTGGGGGCTGGCCAAGGCCGCGACGCCGCGGCTGATTTTTCGGGAACGAAGAAGACGTTCGGCGAAGGCGACGAGGTCAGCGACGCCGAGAAAGCCGCCGCGGCGAAAGCAAAGAAGGTGAAGTGGCTCAAAATCGGCGAGAAGATCCTCGAAAAGGCGTCGGGATCGATGAAGACGAAAAAATTCATCGAAAAGGTTTTGAAAAAGGCTGAGTGCGCGGCCGACGACTGCGACGCCGTCTATCGCGACGCCGCGTTCCACTTCCTCTCTCGCAGCGGCGCGTTCACCAGTCTCGAAGAAGACGTCGTGAAGTTCACCGGCAAGAAGGCGTGACACAATTCCTAGCTCTACCACTACACTAGCCTAATATCTATCTCCGCGCGTCTCTAGCGACGTCGTCACAACACGCGCTCGCGAAACTCGTGTTGACACCGCAGGCACTGCACCAACACCAGCGACTCCCGTTCGCCGCCTCCCCATATCTCCGCCTTGCGAATGTCCCTACCACCGCTCACCATGACGTACCTGCACTCGACGTTCTCACACATCGGACACGCGTACGCCTCGGTGTTGACGCCGTCGTCGAAGTGTCGCCGCGTTCGCCTTCTCGCGCATCGCTCCTCCGCCGCCGCCCGCGCCGCCTTCACCGCCTCCGTCGCGAGCTCCGTCGCGTCCGCGCGCACCAACGCCTCGATGTCCGCCTCCCCCCGTCGCACGCGCGCCGCGAGCGCGTCGTTCCGTCGCAGATTCGTCGCCAGCGTGCGCACGCACTCGCGATACCTCTTCGAGTTCGCGTCGCCGTCGGCGCGCTCGAGCGCGCGTCGCTCGATCTCGCGCGCGACGTCGTACAGCGCCGTCTCATCGCGCACCGCGTCGCCGAGCATCAGCGTCGCGCGCGCGCGCACGTCGTCGACGTCGTCCGCCATCGTCGCGACGTCGCGTCGGCAGATGCCGCCGCGCGACGACGCCGACCGCGACGCGTCGACGGCGCGCGCCGCGCGCGACGGGACGCCGCGCGCGACGTCGCGCGCGATGTCCGCGCGCGAGCTCGCCGCGCACTGCGCGAGCGGCGCCGTCGCGGGGTGCGCGGTGGAGGCGGCGTTTTACCCGCTCGACACGATAAAGACGCGGCTGCAGGCGCGCTTAAGCGGCGAGCGCGTCGCGCTGCGCCGAGGACTGTACCGCGGACTGCTGGGGAACTTGGCGGGCGTCGCCCCGGCGAGCGCGCTGTTCTTCGCGGCGTACGAACCGATGAAGGCGGCGCTGCGGCGCGACGACGACGGCGACGGCGGCGGCGGCGACGGCGCGAAGGAACACCTGCTCGCGGGCGCGGTCGGAGGACTGGTGTCGAGCGTCGTGCGCGTGCCGACGGAGGTGATAAAGACGCGAAGGCAGGTGGGCGCGATGGGTGGGGTGGGATTGAGGAGCGTCGTCGCGTCGAGCGGCGTCGCGGGGTTGTTTGTGGGATACGGGTCGTTTCTGTTGCGCGACTTACCGTTCGACGCGATCGAGTTCGCGGGGTACGAGTCGCTGAAGAAGGCGTGGGGAGAGATGAAGGGCGAGGACGGCGCGACCGCCGTCGAGGCGGCGGCGCTCGGGTCGATCGCGGGGGCGTTTACGGGCGCGGTGACGACGCCGCTCGACGTCGTCAAGACGCGTTTGATGACGAGCCCGGACGTCTATCGCGGCGTGTTGCAGTGCGTGCGGAAAACCATCGCGGACGAGGGCGCGCTCGCGATGTTCAAGGGCGTGCAGCCGCGCGTGCTTTGGATCGGATTGGGCGGCGGGTGTTTCTTTTCGGTGCTCGAGACGGCGCGAGGCGTTCTCCTTCCCGTCGACTCGCGGCGCTCGTAGCTAGGCGTATTAGTCAACCTAGATCGATTCTTTCCCGCGCGCGTCCCTCGCGCGCGTCGCGGTCGTCTCGCGCGCGTTTTACGTTTATCGAAACCGTTCGCGCCGCGTCTCGGCGTCACTTCGCGCCGCGCGGACGCGCGCGCGTCATGCGCGCGTCCGCGCGTCGCGCGCTCTCCACCGCGCGCCCCGCGCGCGCGTCCGACGTCTCGCTCGACCTCCCGCGCGTCGTCGCGGGCCAACCGACGCGCGCGACGCACCCGCACGTCATCGCGTCCGCCGCCGACCTCACGCCCGGCGTCTCGCGCGCCGAGTACGCCGCGCGCCGCGCCGCGCTCGCGCGCGCGATGCCGCCGCACAGCGCGGCCATCTTCGCCGCCGCGCCGGCGCTGCGATGGCCCGGCACGGCGATCCCGGCGGGGAAGTACAGGCAAGACGCCGATTTCGCGTACTACACGGGGGTGACGCAGCCGGACTGCGTCGCCGTCGTCGAGCGAGGACGAACGGAGGACGACGTGCGGTACGCGCTGATCGTGCCGAAACGATGCGAACGACACGCGCAGTGGGACGGCGAGCGCATCGACGCGCGAGCGGGGGAGACGGTGTTCGGCGCGGACGCGGCGTACGAGGCGGACGAGCGAGCGGCGGCGTACGCGACGGAAGCGGTGAGAAACGCGCGAGGAGGGGTGTTCGTGGACTTGGATAAGGTGGATGAGGACGCGAGCGTCGTGCACAGGGCTTTGGGGGCGCGCGCGCGCGGAGGCGGGGGAGGAGACGGGGTTCGACCGGTGCGCGGGATGTCGCACCGGTTGCGGTGGCGCAAGAGCGACGCCGAATTGGCGTTGATAAAAAACAGTGTAGATTTAGACGTACAGGCGTTCGTGAAAGCGTTTCAGACGAGTCGCGCGGGAGCGACCGAGGCAGACGTCATGGCGCAGCACGAGGCGGCGTGTAGAATCGGTGGCGCCGACCGTTTGGCGTATCCATCCGTCGTGGGTTCGGGCGCGGGCGCGTGCGTCGTGCACTACCATCAGAACGATAAAATGCTCGAGGATGGAGATTTACTGTTAATGGACGCGGGATGCGAGCTCAACGGTTACGTGAGCGACATCACGCGCACTTGGCCCATAAGCGGGCGGTGGACGCAGGCGCAGCTCGACGTGTACTCGGTCGTCCTCGAGGCGCACGACGCGTGTCTGCGCGCCGCGCGCGTGGACGGCGAGACCTCACTCATGGATATCCATCGGCTCTCCATCGACGTTCTCGCCAACGGTCTCGCCAAGCTCTTACCCAATACCTCCGCCCGCGCGCTGATTCGCTCGGGCGAGTACGCCAAATATTACCCCCACTCCGTCGGTCACTGGCTCGGCGCCGACACCCACGACGTCCCATCCGTCGCCGTGTCCACCCCGTTCGAGCGCAACGTCGCCTTCACCATCGAACCAGGTTTATATTTCTCCCCCCACGACCTCGACGTCCCCGCCGATCTCCGCGGAATCGGCGTTCGCATCGAAGACGACTGCGTCGTCGACGCGAACGGTGCCGTCGTCGCTCTCAGCGCCGCGCTCCCCACCGATCCCGACGCCGTCGCCGCGCTCGCTTCTTCCACGTTTTTCCGCCCCGTGTAATTCGTAAGGACGCGGCGCTTCCGAAGCGGCGCGCCGCGAAACCGCCACTTGGCACCAAAGTAATTCAAATCATAACCCACGCCGCACTGAATGCCCAGTGCGTACAGCTGGCACCGCGCCTCTTTAAATACGCACACGCCCGATTTTCATAGCTTTCGGAACGCCATTCGGAAAGCTTTCCGATGGCGCCCGCCGTCGCGCCATCTCACGACGCGTCGCATCCACGCGACGACGCGCGCTGAGAGTTCGCGCTCGCGCTCACGCACACGATCGATTCTTTCGCACCGATCGCGCCGCAGCACGACGAACGAACGCACCGATCGCCGTGGGAAGACGCTTCGAATCGCGACGCGCGCCGTTTCTCAGTCACCCTCACGCGTGCGATGCGCGTCGAACGATGGTGAGCCTGAACGCGCGACGGAACGAACGATCGAGCAGCAATAAAGCGTCAGAGATTATCAACGGATTTCTCTCTTCCCCGGTGCGAGTGTTTTATTCCATTCTCTTCATCTGCGCGCTCGAGGTGCGCGATTTCGTCGACGCGATGCGGCGCGCGCGGAATCATCGCGAAGGCGCGTGTCGCGGCGCGATCGACCGGGCTCGACGCGAGACTGACGACGCGCGCGCGTGCGATCGGTGATTACGAAGGTTTTACTCTGGTCCGTGGTTCTCGTGCCCGGGCGAACGTCGGGGGCGTGGAACGACGCGGCGAGAGCGTACTACACGCGCGAGACGGTGCGTCAACGTTCGACGCGTTTGGCGCGCGATTTGACTTGACTCGATTCGACGACGCGCGGTTGACTTTGAGGCGACTTTTGAGCGTTACGAGGCGATGGAGCGATGGAGACGGAAGCGCGCGCGATGGAACGCGATGGATCGACACTGACGGGCGCGAACGCGGGATTTTGAACGCACAGGTGAACTTGTCGAGCGCGTACGGAGCGAGCGTGCGCGTGCCCATTCCGGCGATAGACTTGAGGAGTCTAGCGCTCGCGTGGAGACAAGAGAGTTCTTGGCAACAGAAAGCGTTGTCGGTTGTATCTACTGCGCTATTACCCAGTAAAGCGCAGCAGACGAAACAATCGCTACAGGCACGTCTTAGACATCTAGACGAGCAGCTTTTGATCGGCGGAACGGCCGAGTCGGGGGCGAGCGAAGCGGCTGCCGCGAACGCAAAGGTTTTTTCTCTCTCCTTTTAGAGAGTGTATTCTTTGTGTATCGCTATATTGCTTTCGCTAGTCATTGACTCTAGTTTCTACAAGACAAGAACTCTTTCGTTCGTTCACGCGAACGACGAGAAATAAAACAACCATGGGGAAGAAGGAAGTGTCCGCGACGACGCTGCTCGGTAGACGTGGACGGTTGACGAGACCTCGGCGACATGGAGAGGAATATGTCGAGGTTTCTATGGCAACCGCAGCGCAATCAAGCGCATTAAAGGACATCGGACGATTTGTCCCAGTGAAGGATATCATCGCCGGTGGTTTGGCTCGAGCGGCGAGCCAAAGTACGATTCATCCTTTGGACACCGTCAAGGTGCGCATGCAAGCCACGCTCAAGGGCGTCGCCGGCGCCGCGGCGCCGACGCCTCCGAGCGTTGGTAAGTACGGAGTCGGCCTGAGTGCGGTCTCCAACGGCGCGGTCAGCCTCGGGAAGAGGTCGTTGGCGTCAGCGGCCAAGGCTGGGGCTACCAAGTTTACTTCTGAAGTAGGCATGATGTACAAGGGATGTTTCGGCGCCGCTACGGGTGCGGGCATCGCCATCGGCGCATACTTTGCATTTTACGGCACGGCGAAGAAGCTGCTCCAAGAGAAATCCGACATGCCAGTGTCGCAGATTGCGTTTGTGGCGGGTGGTATCGGTGCCCTTGGATCTTCCATCGTCAAGGTACCCGCCGCTGTGTGCATTCGCTCGGTACAAGCCGGTGTGTACCCGAACGTCATCGCCGCCGGCCGCAGAATCACCGCGGCCGCCGGTCCCCGGGGTTTGTTCACCGGTTACATTCCAACGCTCCTTGAAGACGTGCCCGACATGGCCGTCAAGTTTGCAGCGTATGAGACTCTTCGAACGATGCATCGCTCGTTCATGAAGAAGAGCAAGGATGAAAGTAGCACGGGTGCGGACATCGTGATGGGTCTCATCGCGGGTTCCGTCGCCGCTGCCGCGACTACTCCTTTGGATGTGGTGAAAACCCGGATGATGTGCAATGCCTCATCTCGACCCAGCTTCGGTGGCGCCATTATGGGCGTTTGGAAGGACTCGCCTCCTGGCGTCGGTCGCGTCCGAACGTTCTTCACCGGCGTTCGCCCGCGAGCAGTCTCCAACGGTATTAACTCCGCCATCTTCTTCTGCTTCTACGAAGCTCTCCGCTCCGGTTTGGTCAAGGCCGAAACCGAACGCGAACAACAGCGTCTGCAGGAGATCAACGCGTCGAATGCGGCGATGAAGAATTCCCGCCGCGCTTACAGCGGCGTTTCTGTTGACGCCGTTCATTACTCCACGCCGTCTCATGTGGGACGCGTTACGGAGGCGAGCATGACGCTCGCGCTCGCCAAGAAAAATAGAAAGAATGCCTAAGTACGGTTGGCATGCTTTCTCGACCAGTTTTGTCTTGTGAATAAAAATTGAAGAGCTCTTCATGAAATGTTTTTCGTTTGATCCTTCTGCTCGACGCGCGGCGAGCCACTCGTTGTTATAAAGTTCTCGTTTCGATAATTGACAAACTAAGATGGACTACTATCGGGCGCGTCACTCATGGGATATGAACGCGACGTTCATTGCGTTTTCACTTGATCGGCGCATCTTGCGTCGAGTTGGCGAGCGACAAAGCCTCGGCGTGCTGGCGCGCCATGGAGGCTCGCGTGGCGTCGACGTAGTTTAAGATTTTCAATCTTGGGCCAGGAGGAATCCGCACTTCTTGCAACGCGCTGTCGTTCAGCAACAACAGCGTGTCATCCGTCAACAGCCCTTTCCGAAAGTTCTTTTCATACTTTTCCAACCCGAGCGTCGCGAGCATGTTATTCGCGTGCGCGTAGTAGTGATCCTGCGCCGCGTCCTTCCCGCTAAACATTTGTCCAACCTTCATGAACGCCCCATTCAACAGCGCAAATAACGCACCGGTGCGCACCGCATCCGTCGCCACGCCAGCCGCGTCCTTCGGCGCTTCCCCGCCCATCGCCCCCGTGGACGACCCCGTCGCCGCGCCGACGAGGCTCAACGCGCTCCCCGCGCCGAACATCGCCATCATGGAGCCTTGAATATCCTCCACGCCGCCGCGGTACTTTTTAATCGCCAGCGTCAATCCACCCTGCACCGCGGAGAACACCGCCAAGTTCAACGCGAGCACCTTGGGCGGTCCACTAAACGATCCTTGCGCCGCCATCGGGGGTTTATTCGGCATCGTCGCCGCCTGCGCCTCGAGCGACTTGTTCATCATCCCCAAGCCGTAGCCCAGCACCGAGCCTTGCAGCGCACCGCCCGCGGCCGTGATCCCGACCTCGACCTGCGCGCGAGTTCGCATCGTCGCATCTTTCGTCAGTTTACGCCCGCATCGCGTCGCGTCGTCGCCTCATCGCGTCATCGCGCGTCGCTTTCTCGACGGCGGCGATCCAATCATCGTTCGACAATCATCATCGCGCGCCGTCGACGCGCGCGTCGCGTCGCGCGCACCGGGTCGGACTGCGCCTTGAGCCACGCGTCGAAGCTCTCTTTCTTCGCCGCGAGCGTCTTGCCGAGGTCGCTCATCGCGCGCGTCGTCGGACCCGCGCGCGCGCGAGTGTGCGGCGATCGTCCCGAGCCGCCGGCGCCGTCCAGAGGGCCGCGACGCGACGCGGCGGTTTCGTCGTTAATGTTACACCCCGCGCGCGAGGAAACGCGGCGCGGGCGCGAAAAGCTACTCGCGCGTCGAAATGGCTTTTTTACGTCGCTTCTTCGCGCGGCGACCGTCGTCGTCGTCGCGCGTCGCGCCCCGGACGCGCGGCGCGGCGTCCGCCTCGGCTTCGGCTTTGGCTTCGGCGCGCGCCGCGCGCTCGCGTTTCAATCGTTTACGCTCGGCTTTGCTCATGTGCCGCTTCTCGGGCGCGAGCGCGTCGGTCGGGTGCGCTCGAGCGCGCGACGCGCGTTCGACCGCTTTTTGCGCGACGAGCGCGGCGCGACCGCTCGAGGACGCGTCGGCGTTCGCCGTCGCGCGCGGCGTCGACTCGGGCGCGCGCGAGAGCGCGCGCGCGTCGGGCCGCTTCGTCGCCCCGAGCAGGGATTCCGCGGTCATCGTCGCGCGGAGATGTTCGAGGAGTTCTTTCTCTCGCGCGTCGACCGCTCTGGGCGCGCGCAGGCGCTCGGCCTCGGCTTCCTGACGCTCGAGCGCGGCGCGGTTGGCGGCCGCGACGGCGATTCCGGAATACTTGGCCGTGCTCATGGCGCGCGCGCGACGACGCGCGCGCTTGGTGGACGCGCCTGGTGGACCGGACGCGCGCGCGGCGGAGTGGCGCGCGGCGGCGTGGAGTGCGCGAGTCGAGCGCGGCGCGAGGGCGAGTCGTCGTCGTCGCCGCTCGGCGATGGATTTACAAAGGCGCGCGATGCGCGCGACGGTGCGCTATGAGGGTCTAAAAGTTCCAATAGTAATTCTTTCCGGAGGATTGCCTGTTGACGCGAGGCTTTGAACGGCGGGAATTCGGGGACATCCACGGCGCGTCTTGGCCGAATTGGAAATCGTTCGGCGTCGGCGCGGACCAGGTGTTTGATCTCGTGAAGGAGCGTTCGTAGCTCGCGTGTCGCTCTCGTTGGGCGCGAATGCGTTCAGTTTCGTCGTACACGCGACGAAGTGCCTGGTCGCTCAACTGCGCGTTGGTTTCGCCGATGAGCTTGAAGAGACGGTCGGCGTCGTCGTGAAGTTCAGACGCCGGAGCCCACGACGGCATGTTCCGATTCGCCTTGTCTGGGTGATACTTCAGCGCCAACGCGCGATACGCCTTCTTAATATCCGTTTGCGTCGCCTTGTCTTTCAGCTCATCCAAACCGAGGATTCGATACATGTCAACCTGCGAGTTCGCCTGCGTGGTTTTGGTCGTTTCGAGCCTTCGAAGGCGATCCGTCGCCATCGCCAGAGCGTTTTTGCGCTCCTGAGCCGTGGCGAATAAGTCATATTGCGCGTTTCCGGCGATTTCGACGTACGAACGCAAGTCTCGGATCGCATCGTCCCAGCATCGAATGCTCTCGTGCAACGTCGCGCGTCTGCTCAGCGCCTTGATGTTCCAAGGATTGAACGCCAACGCTCTGCCGCAATCGGCCAAGGCGTTGAGAAACTCGTTCAAACCTTGATACGCGGCGGCACGATTACCGAGCACGATTGAACAATACGCGGCGGCAACTGGCACCTTACCCGCGTCGAACGCGAGAGTGTAAGATGCGACGGCTTCGGCGTATTTCTCCGCGTTGAACATCTTATTGCCGTCCTCTTTACCTTTGAGCATCGTTCGCGCCATTTCGATTGCTTCCTCGTCGACGTCGCATTCCGACACGCTTGTGACGTACTCACACGCTGCATGTGGATCCCCTTTACCCAGTAGAGCTGAAAATGTGAACTCGGGCACCCAACCTTCCTTGGATAGGCCGAGCGTTTCGATTTCCGAGATGAAAGCGCTCGCCTCTTGGTACGCGCCGCACGCGATTAGCAGTGCCGCCTTGGCTTCGACGAACGGCTTCCCAAACTCACTCGATGAAAGCAGCGGATAACTCGACAACGCCGCGACGCTCTTGACGACTGGTTCGTACGTCTCATCGAGCTTTCGCGCGCGACTGTCGCTGTAAAGCCTAGGAAGACCAGGCACACACGCTCGAAGTTTGAGCGAAGCGCCGAGCACCTTCGACAAATGTTCGGAAGCGGCTTTCGCTTCAATCTTCGCATTCTCGACATCAGCGTCCTCAGACGCCGAAAGCACCTCCAGAAAATCCATCGCGGTACCAAAGCTACCTAATTTCATGTGACACGCGGCCACGCGAAGTTGAGCACGAGTGTACGACGCATCCGCGCGAACGGCTCGCTCGCAATCGGTGAGCGCTTTGAGTATAAGAACGCGATACTCATCGTACGGCGTAGACTCGTTCGGAATCATCATCCTCGCCGCCGCTCTGTTGGTCAGTAATACTGCCGCGTCGCGACCGACAAAGGTGTCGATTTGCACCCCCAGAGGGCTCTCGTCGCCCTTACCGGCGTTGGTTCGAGGCGCAGAGGCGAACACCATAATCGCTCTGCTATACATCTCGTCCGCTTCAACGTACTTCTCCTCGCGGTACAGCGCGTTACCTAATTGCCTGAGCCTTTCAGTCTCTTCGGAATCGCGTGAGTGAAGCGACATCTGCGATGCGGCTTGCTCGATATCCCCGACACTCACGCTCGGGCTCTCCGTCGCCGCGGCGATCGGCGGGCGTCTGTCCCGTCCGGCGCGTTGCGCGTACTTGAAACTTCGGCTGTGCTTGGCGAGCGCGGGAGAGTCATCCGCGCCCATCTTAAAATCGCCGCTCGACTTTTCCGCAGATCGCGTCGCTCGCACCGTCGGGGTCGTTTTCGTCGGCGGTGGTGCGGTGAACGTAAACTGCCTCGGCGTCGGCGCCTCAAAAATTGGCGATTGCGGTGACGTACCGAACACGCTCGCGTCACTCTTCGTCGACGCCGGCGTCTCCACGCGTTCTACCGCGGCCTCCACGCGTAACGCACTCGCTCTACTTCTAAACGACGCGCTCTTCTTTGTTCCACTCGTCGAAGCGGCGCCCATGGTGAACGTCCTCGGCGGCGTAAACCGCGCGCCTTCGCTCGCCTCTGAATCATTCGGTGAATCCACCACCATAGGTTCCGGCGACGTCATCGGATCCGGTGACCGCGCCGGTTCCGACGCCGTATCCTTTTCAAACTCCGCGTCCAACGATCTCGCCGCTCGCGGCGCCCCCGAGTCCTCTCGCGTCAAATTTTGCTGGCTCGCGCTCCGCGCGCGCCCCGGACTCTTCTCCGGCATCGCCCGCAGCTCGAACGTCTTCACCGGGCTCTCCCGCCCCGACGACGTCGCCTCTCGTTCCAACTTCTCCGCGAACGCCCCCCAAGTCGCGCGTTCATCGCCCCCTCCGCGCTCGCTCCTCGCCGCGCTCGCCCTCGGCGTCCTCGCCGCGCCGTTCGCGCGCGCGCGAAAACTCCGTCCCCTCTCCACCCGCGCCCGACCCGCGTCGCCCGCGCCGAGATTAAACCGCGTGAACCCATCCTCGACGTCTTTCACCGCGTCTCGCCCGCTCGTCGCCGCGCCGTCGCGCTCGGGCGCCGCGTTTTCGTCCGTCGTCGTCCCGCGGCTGGCGCTGCTTCCCCTCTCGCGTTCGTCCGTCCCTCGCGCGCGCGCGTCGACGTCTCGCGCGGGCGCGTCGCGCGGCGCGGACATGGCGCGACGCCGCACCGTCGACGCGCGTCGCGCGCGCGCTCGGCGCGCGTCGCGGTGTTGTGCGGACCCGCGGGCGCGCAGCGGCGCCGTAACGGCGCGAGCGCGCTGCGCCGCCGCGATAACCGCATTCAATAGTAGCGCCCGCGCCCGCGCGTCTTCGAGAGCGCGCGACGACGAGGTCGTTCATTCATTCGTTGATTATCACAGTGATCGCGCGATGTGGTGCTACATAGGTCGTGAAGCGAACGAGCGCGGATTCCGCCGCGGCTTCGTTCGCACAACCGTCTCGAATCATGAACGCTCTTCGCGTCATGTTCGATTCGGTGGATACAATCGACAGATTCGATCGGCGCGGTGATCAAAGATCCATAATCACGAGGCGACCGAGGGAGTCCTTCGCGAATCCCATGCCCGAGGGCATGAGATGCTTTTTTGTGCCGTCGAGACCGAGAAACGGTTTCGTCGCCGACGGCGGCAACAGCGCAAAAAACGGCGTCGATTTCAGCTGCTCCTGACGGCGCGCGTGATCGATCTCGAGAGCCTGGCGCTTGTTCGACTTTGGTCGCTTCTCGAAGATTCGCATCTTTTCGCAGAAGCGCGCAAGAGGGTCGTAACAGTCCATCTGGTCGCCACCGAACTCGCCCCCCTTGGCCAAAAATCGATTCACCGGCGCACCCGGCTGAACCCCCGTGGCGCACTCCGCCGCTCTCGCGAGTTCGACGCTTGAGAATTTATACCGTCGATTCAAATCACTGATTTCCTTTCTAACCTCACCCGGCGTGAGCCAGGTCTCGCCGTCGATCTCCACGTCCGAGACGTCTGGCAGCTTCCCGCGCGAGTTCGCCTTCGCGTTCGCCGCGCCGCACGAATCTCTCGCCGGAATCACCGCACTGTTCGGCAGCCCTCCGACGTGTCGATTCATCGTCGACGCCAACGGCGATCGCGCCGAAATCGCACTCGAGCCCGCGCCCGCGTCTCGCGCCCGCAGCGTCGCCCCGACGCTCTGACTCTTCATCTTCTTCTCGCGCCAGAAAAAGTAATCCGCCGCCGCGTACGTCCCGTTTTCCATCGCGCGCCACTTATTCTTGTAATGCCCCGCCATAAACTTCCCGAACGAGTTCGAATTCACGCCCAGGAGCGCCTGAAAAGACGTCACCGAGACGTCGAATTCCGCCAAAAACTTTCGAATCTTCGTTCGCAGCGTCGTCGGATTCGTCGCTCTCGCGCCGCGCGTCTCGTCGTCGAACGCGTCCAAGAGATCGTCGTACCCCGGCGGGCGCGCGACGGCGTTTCGGTTTCGCGGCATCGCACGTTCGCGCGAGTCGACGCGGAGTGTCGACGCGGGCGCGCGCCGTCGTCGTCGCGCGTTCAAATTTTAAATTTTCGGATTTAGGGTTTATGTCTAGCTCCGTCGGTCGCGCGCGTCGCGGCGCGTTAGGTCTCCCGCGGCGTTGAATGCGTCGCGACGCGCGCGCGACGCCGCGCATCGCGAGGCGGCGCCGCACACCTCGACGCCGCGCGACGATGAAGTACGTCGTCGTCAGCGGTGGCGTCGTCAGCGGCCTGGGCAAGGGCGTCACCGCGTCCTCCATCGGCGTCCTGCTCAAGGCGTCCGGGCTGCGCGTCACGAGCGTGAAGATCGACCCGTACATCAACATCGACGCGGGGACGATGTCGCCGTTCGAACACGGCGAGACGTACGTGCTCGACGACGGCGGCGAGAGCGATCTCGATCTCGGGAACTACGAGCGGTTCGTGGACGTGTCGCTGA
>Ga0315315_10000019_pt1 | contig 123189 bp, 119 predicted proteins | sample M140m3416metaG_FD_203699 | JGI IMG/M metagenome (GOLD analysis project Ga0315315, IMG submission 203699) | Ammonia-oxidizing marine archaeal communities from Monterey Bay, California, United States - M1 40m 3416 | ecosystem: Environmental > Aquatic > Marine > Intertidal zone | place: USA...
TGAACTATTCTGCAGAAAAACCAATACGCCTGTCGGAGGTGCTACCCAACTCGACATAGGCAAGTTGGGCCGCAGGCACGCCTACTTGACGACCATCACGGTCAGTTAGCCACAAGGTTCCTGTTTTCGCAGCTATTGCCGCTTCGACATCTGATCTAACGCCGGCGGCCATTTCATCAGCTACTTCAAGACTAAGCTCTCTCACTACGTTCATAATACCGATTCGGATATCCACGCAAATTTCCTCTTCAAAATATTGTTGGGAACCCCAGTTGGTTTCTCTTAAAGTTACTTTACGGGTAGACGCGACCAGGACCACTAAGAACTACAAGAGAGCTGTGAACATCCAGGCTTAGTTCGTGCCCAATCAGGACGTAATTCCGCGTATTTTTGATTGTTTACCTGATGATCGTATGGATGTCTCATCACATCCAGTAGTTCATTTACTGGCTCGTTGTTGCCAGATTCAGCCTGCTCAATTGCTATTTGACTAAGGTAATTACGCAAAACAAACTTAGGGTTAACAGCGTTCATTTTTTCGCGACGTTCACCATCGTTAATATTTAATAAACGTAACCGAGTGGTATAAGCATCAACAAACGCATGTATCTCACCTTTGTTCTCCGGCTTCAGATCTTCTGGTTTGTAGTGAGCTTTTTTGATTGGTTTGATCCGGTCCTCTGCTCCAACCTCTATGCCACTAGAAACTTCTGCTAATTGCCGCCAAAAGATCGTCATATCGGTCTCGGTGAGCTCCAACACTTTGAGCGCCAAGTCAGCTATCTGTTTATTTGGTTTTTCCCAAAGATTCGGCAGACCAAGTTTGGCTGCCATCATCACAGCCCACTTTTTTTCATACACAGTTTTGTATTTATCTATGGCAGCTTGCAACGGCTCAACCTTACCTACCAGCGGGTAAAGCGCATTCGCTAATTGAGCTAAATTCCAGTGAGCAACTTGCGACTGGTGTCCATAGCGGTAACGCTTTTGGGCGGCATCAGTGGTGTTTGGAGTCCAATTTGGGTCATAGTTGTCCAACCAGCCGTAGGGCCCATAGTCAATAGTTAAACCAAGAATCGACATATTGTCGGTATTCATTACTCCATGGACAAATCCGACTCTCATCCACTCAACAACCATTTCAGCAGTACGCGACACCACTTCGTTTAAAAACTGGACATACTTGTCAGGGTCGAGAACATCAATCTCTTTAAACTGGGTTTCTATGACAAAGTCAGCCAATTTTCTGAGGTTCTCAATGTCATCCCGAGAAGAAAAAATTTCAAAATTACCAAATCTAACAAAAGACGGAGCGACTCTGCACACGATAGCTCCCGGCTCAGGCTTCGTATTGCCGTTATAGAACATGTCTCTCATCACTGCATCTCCGGTTCCAACCAGGCTCAACGCTCTTGTAGTCGGAACTCCCAGATGGTGCATCGCCTCGCTGCAGAGAAACTCGCGAACTGATGATCGCATTACAGCAAGACCATCTGCGGATCGAGAATACGGAGTAGGTCCGGCTCCTTTCAGTTGCAGCATCTGATGCTGGCCATTTACATCAACTACCTCCCCTAGTGCGATAGCACGACCGTCACCTAGTTGCCCAGCCCAATGCCCGAATTGATGACCTCCATAGCACATCGCATGCGGGTCCATACCTGGCAAATTCTTTGCACCACTCAGAATTGCCGCAATATCAACGTCATCACCTATAAGCGGATCCACACCTAGCAAAGCCATCATCTCTTTACTATGAGCCACCAGCTTCGGGTCTTTAACTTTGGCAGGAGTTACTCGAGAATAGCATGCGGCATAGACTTGCCTTTCTCGATTCTCAGTCTCGCTATCGGATGGCAAAAAGTTCGTGAAACGGTTCTCAAAGCGAATTTCTCGAATAGTTCCCAACTTAAACTCCTAAAATTTGATCGATCAAGAAGAGGCACATCTACTTCACTAGCTAAGCCTTACAGAAGCTTAAGCCCTTCGTTATATCGTCTTGTTGGAAGATGTTCTTCTTCTAGAAGTCGAGCCATTTCAAAGAAAACCTTAGACGCCTCATTTTCCGGATCCAATACAGTGATCGGGCGCCCGCTATCTCCACCTTCACGAAGAGCTGAGACTATAGGAATCTGCCCAAGAAGTGGAACCTCTAGTTCACTAGCCAATTCCGTACCGCCTCCACTGCCGAAAATTTCATACTTTTTACCATCATCGCCTGTGAACCAACTCATGTTTTCAATTACCGCTCTGACCTGTAAATTAACTTTTTCTGCCATATAGGCAGCGCGTTGCGCAACTTTTTGAGCTGCTGGCTGAGGCGTAGTCACCACAATTAACTCCGACTTTGGTAAAAATTGAGCCAGTGACAGCGAAATATCTCCAGTTCCAGGAGGTAGGTCTACGAGCAAATAATCAGGATTATCCCAGTACACATCTGTCAAAAATTGTTCCAAAGCCTTGTGTAACATTGGTCCACGCCAAATGACCGGTTGATCCTCACGAGCAAAAAACCCCATTGAGATACACCGAACACCGTTGGCTTCGACTGGCACAACCATTTGGTCGATAACAGCCGGAGGCCGATCCACGCCAAGCATTCGAGGAATAGAAAATCCCCAAACATCTGCATCTATAATCGCAGTGCGACTCCCCCTTTTCGCTAACGAGATAGCAAGATTTGTTGTGACACTAGATTTTCCGACGCCACCCTTGCCACTTGCTATCAGCAGTACTCGAGTTCGATTCCCAGGCTCAGCAAACGGAACGGCACGACCTTCTGCATGGCCATGACTTTGTTGACTTCCAGCTGTAGCGGAGGGGTCACCGATTAGCTGTGCACGCAAGGCTGCTTGTTCAGCTTCATCCATAATAGTGAATTCGACAGCTACGGAGTCGACTCCGTCTACCTGCCTACTGGCTTCTATTATTAGTCGCTCGAGTTCATCGCGAACCGGCCAATCTTCAGACGGAAGGGCCACGACAACTTGCGCTGCTGCCCCGGCGGCGCTTGCAGCCCGCAACATGCCCATTTGAAGCAAGTCAACTCTTAGCTCAGGGTCTATAACAGCTCCGACTACGGAAGCTAACTGATCATCAATTTGCGACATAGGAAATGCTCCAAGCATTCGGCGGCGACATGCACAGTGCTAAACACCGCCATACCTTAGAATCTACTCTTACGGCCGCTAACCTACTCATTCAATCTTTCTTCTCACGACCTAGAAAATATTTCCGCCGCGGCCGTAACGTTTTTTCGTCTAATCCAAAGATCTACCTAGTGTCAAAATACTTTAAATTTAGCCTCGCATGCCCACTTCATCATTCATCTCTGTGACGAAAAGTCTTAGCTGATCAGCCATTGCGGGAGGCGGGTCTAACGACAAAGCCGTCTCATACATCAGCACCGCACGTTCTAAATCTTTTTCAACGTAACGAGCTACATACCCTCTAAAAACATAGGCATCAAATTTTTTAGGCTTATTTCTAATTGCCCTGTCAAGATTTCGAACACCTTCTTCTAAAAGCTCCGGGCTATCGATCCGAACTAGAATCCACCCTCGGAGTGTGAGAGCATCAAGATTATTAACATCGTTTTCCAATATTTGGTCTAGCTGCCGTATGGCCTCCAAGATCTCCTGTGCCTCTTCATGCAACCTCGCTGAAAGAAGCAATGCTGCAGAAGAATCTGGTGTATCTCGCAAAATTTCTTCGACAACCAGACGAGAACGGTCAAACTCTCCCTGAAGAAAGAAATTTTCGGCCTCAGCCAGGAGGGCCCTCGGTGACTGCTCGATCTCCCCGGTAATTGTTTCGCCAGGTTGACGCAACCCAGAATATTGTGCAACAAAAATTCCTGCCATAACACCCAAAATGATGATTAGACCTAGATACATCAACTTACTTTTTTGAGGAGCAGCTACGGCATCTAAACTCTCCACTCCCTTTGCAATACGCTTCGATACGGCAGCGACTCGTGCTATGTAGTCATTTCTAATGGTTAGATATTCATGCTCATCTAAATCGCCGTTTCTAATTTCAACATCAAGGTCATCTAAGGAATGAAGCAGAAAAGAGCGCTCTTCTTCCAGTCGAGCAAGTTGATCTATACGCCGACCCGATGCTGTCATGGCTCATCACGTAGCTTTCTGACTAACTCTCGATCCTCTTCGGTAACTAGTTTCCCTCTACCCGAACGCCACTTTTTAAAAGAACTACTTAAAACTCCAACAGCCAGCACGGCCACAAGAACTGGAATTATCCACACTAGGGACGAGATACCAGTTCCAGGCGGCTTGGCGTTGACATCTTGTCCGTATTGACGAGCAAGGTACGCGTGAATTTCTTCATTAGTTCGATCCTCCTCAACTAACTCATCTACTTGTCTTCTGATCGCTGCCGCAACTGGCGCATTGGACTCCAGAACATTTTGGCCATCACAAACCGGGCATAACGTATTCGCCTTTATCTCATATGCACGCTCAGCTACCGTCGCTGGCACATCATCGTTCGTTATTGCCATAGCTAATGAACCAACAAAAACTACTAATACGCTTAGCCATCCGCACCGTTGCAATCTCGACATAATTAGTTTTTCGATTCTCTTCCTACGAGATTCATAACCTCATCGACCCCTTTGAGCGAGATCTCGCCCTGCCATTTAGCTACCACAGCACCTCCTGGACCTACCAAAAAAGATTCTGGTGGTCTCAGAACGCCGAACGCCACCGCCCATTGAGCACCTTCATCGATGATTACCGGCCAATCTCCTCCCAGTCTTTTAAAGAACTCTCTAGCATCTTTCTCCGTGTCACCAAATGGCACGCTTATGACTACCCCATCATCAGCATGTTTCTTCGAAAACGCTTCTAGCTCAGGGTGTTCACGCTCACACGGCACACACCAGGAGGCAAAAAAATTTACTAATACCCACTTAGTTTTATGCTCGTCAATCGAGAAAACATCGCCATTGAAATCAACTCCTGAAATGTCAGGAACTAGCTGACCAATTACATTGCTCGAGCGAAGCGCCTCTCCCGATGAAGTACGAATAGCAAGCACCCCCAGGATTGCGACCATCACGACCGCTACGGCCCATGCCACAAAGCGAATAGATCCAATATTTTTAATCATCAGAGTTTCGCCTCTACTCTGTCTGAGGATACCGAGTTTTCTATCGCTATTTCACGGCGATTTGGTATCAGCGCTGAGAGCGTCCCTAAGCCAATCAGGGCACCACCCATCCACATCCAGACTACGAGTGGCTTTATTAAGACGCGCAGCGTTATACGATCCATACCTTCGTCAGGAATGGCAGCCAGACTTAAGTAAACGTCATCGACCCAACTGGTAGCTACTGATGGAGTGGAGATGGGCCTTCCAAAAGTTGGGTAGCGGGTAATTGCTGGAGCAAAGGTTCCCCTTCCTTCTACCTTGATCTGGGCGCTAACTACGCGATTAGGGCCATCAAAATAATCTTCAACACCCACAAAAACTACCTCATGTCCTGCAACAGAAGCTGAATCTCCAGGCTGCAGAACAAACTCTCCTTCTTCGCTGAACGCAGTACTAGCAATAAAGCCAAAAGCGATTAGTGCAATTCCAATATGCGCTATCATTCCGCCACCGGTGCGCCCAATTATTCCTTTCCAACCATAGCGTCGAGTCCCAATCAAGATTTGATGAGCCGCCGAACCAAGAGTTGAGCCACCCAGTCCCAAACCAAGCACCGGCCACACGCCATGCGCTCCCAGCGATATTGACAATGCCATCGTGCCAGCGCCACATGCCGCTGGGCCCAAAAGCTTGCCAGCAAGGGTCGTAAACGAAGTTGATCGCCAGCTCAGCATTGGAGAAACGCTCATCAAAGCGAGCAGGGCCAAGCCAATCGGCATGAGCATACGGTCAAAGTATGGGCGTCCTACTGCTATCTGTTCGTTGCTCACCGCTTCGACAAGAAGCGGAAAAATGGTTCCCAGCAGTACGACAAACGCGAATAATGCGAATAGGAAATTGTTAGCTAAAAACGTACCTTCACGCGAGAAAGGTGAGTCAATAGAACCCGGAGATCTAATTCGGTCTCCCCTCCAGCCAATTAAGAAAACAGAAGCCACTACTATTATGGCAAAAAAACCTAAAAACAAAGGGCCAATACTCGATGCGCTGAACTCATGGACGGAGTCAATTACGCCAGAACGGGTTAAAAAAGTACCAAAAATTGTCAACGCAAAAGTAGCTAATAATAACGATAGGTTCCAAACCCTAAGCATTCCACGGCGTTCTTGAACAATAACTGAATGCAAAAAGGCAGTCCCTGTCAGCCATGGCAAAAACGACGCATTCTCGACGGGATCCCATGCCCAGTAACCGCCCCAACCTAGAACTTCATAAGACCACCATGCTCCTAACAAAATTCCGATGCTGAGACACCCCCACGCGACCAGTGTCCACGTACGCGTGGCCACTAACCATCCCTCACCGAGACGGCCGGTAATTAAAGCGCCAACGGCAAAGGCAAAAGGGACCGTGAAACCAACGTAACCGAGATATAACATCACTGGGTGAATTGCCATAAGCGGATGATTACGCAGCAGAGGATTCAACCCCTCTCCATCCAGAGGAACCGAAGTTAGAGTGTCAAATGGGCTAGCGGGGCCTATCAAAAGACTGAAGAAAAAAACACAGACAGCGAGCATCGTTGCTAACGACCACGCCACAAGTCTGTCATTGATCTTGGCTCTGAAGCACCAAGCAGCAGCAGCCACATAGCCACAAAGTAAAAGCGCCCACAATAATAAGGAACCTTCGAGAGCGCCCCATAACGTAGCAATCTTGTAGATAGTCGGTGTCTCTATGGTCGAATTTCCAGCAACATAAGCAAGTGAAAAATTATTTTGCAATAGTGCTAGTTCCATTGCCCCGACCGCGATAACGCAACCAGCTACCATCAGGATCACCCAAGCCAGCGACCTTTTAAAACCGGTGGATTTGCGCAGTAGCAAAGCTAAAAGTATCTCTATCAATCCGCAAGAAGCGCCCACGAGTCCCAATGCAATGCCCAAAAAGCCTATGGATGCCGTCAATGTTTCTTAACTTTCTTCACGAAGATCCGACAGAAATTCACATGACATCGCAACATCATTAGGAACCGATTGTTCAAGACGTTCCTCGTTGACCGAAACATACTCGTTTGTGTGCTTTACAAGCATCCGGTCACTCAAAAAATAATAGCTCTCTGGGCCATTAATATTTTCAACCACTCCCTTGGTCCACCGACCTTCAAGTACAACCGGAATCCATGGCGAGCTAAATAGTTCCGGTGGGTCAGTGACGTGTCGAACCTTCGCTACTTCGCATTCGTGGACGATCTCGAAGACGGTCACTCCCTCATCATCTGAAACTGTTCCGGGTATTACTTTACCTTGTAATCGAAATCTTCTCTCACCAAGATCTGCCCGTTCTATGATCGCTTCGTCAACATTTCTGAAGAACAGCGTGGCATTCCGCAAACCTTGAATTGCCACGAATCCGCCGGCGATCACCAAAATTAGTGTCGCAAAATAGACTTTGATTCTACGACTCTTAAGCTGGTCGCGTCGAAATTTGTCTTGGTCATCAAGCTCATGACGTGGACTTAGATCCATCGAACTCAATCAGTCTCATCAGTTGGTGAAGTTTGCGAACCTATGCCGATTTCTTTGCCGATAAGGACCCCTCGACGTACAATCCATGCAGCATAGAATCCAACTGAAAAAATAGTAACGGAATAGCCAACAACAATGGTTCCTATATTAGTCACAGACTATTTTCCGATCTTCGTTCTCTCAATTGCTGTTGCAGCATTTCTTCATCACGCATCTCTTCTAATCTAATTACTCGATACCGGTGAATCATCAACCAAGTCGCTACAAAAGTGAAAGTTAAAGCTGAGTACATCAACGTCCAGTACATGTCTCCTGTTATTTCAGGCCGACGGCCGATGCTGAGACTCGCTTTCTGATGGAGCGTCCGCCACCAATCGACAGAAAAATGGACAATCGGTACGTTCACAAAGGAAACGAGAGCCATAATAGCAGCCCGCTTCGCACGGACTCCAGGGTCGGCCGGAAGTCGCCGAAGCGCTAGGTAACCCAGGTAAGTCACAAATAGCAACACAGTGGTAGTCAAACGAGCATCCCATTGCCAATAGCTTCCCCAAGTAACTTTTCCCCACAACATCCCAGAAAACAAGGTGATACCCGTAAACACAACTCCAACTTCAGCAGCTGCGCCAGCTAAGCGATCATAGTGACGTCCTCGGTCCGTTCGACGTTTATAACGCAATATGAAAAGACCGCTCGTGCAAGCTGTAAGACCAAAAGAACCATAAGCAACCCATATCGATGGCACATGGATATAAAGCATTCGTACAGCGTCGCCTTGCACTACATCAGCTGGAGATACAATCAGAGCCAGGAGCAACAGAACAAGGCTCGCACCTGCCGAGACAGTGGCAAGCACCCTCGTCGCTGGTGTCGCAGTCATCGACATGCTTTTACTTAATTTAGGAGTCTTCTGGTCACTAACTTCAACCATAATTTAGCCATCCTCCAGCAAGGGTCCGAACGCAACAAGACCCAGAGATGTGTATACCGCCGTAATTACTAATAGTAAGCCAGTCCAATTCCAACCTGGAGCTGAACTCAGCCCAAACGCAACCTCATGAGCACGAGTGCCCGCAAGCAGAACCGGAGCAAGAACTGGAATTAACAACAACGGCAGAAGTGTGCTCCGAAGTCTAATACCTGAAGCGAGCGCTCCAAAAAGTGCACCACAAACCGAGAACGCAAATGTTCCCAGAACGGTCGCCGATAAAAAAAGTAGCCAGTCAACCACTGTTACGTCAAACAAAACAAAAAGACCAATTATCAGCGCGAATTCAAGCAAAAATAACTGAACTATAAGACCAATAACTTTCCCCAGAAAAATTGATTGCGGAACAAACCCAGAAAGTCGAAGCGCGTCGAGATTTCCATCTTCAGTTTCTACATCAAAAGTTCTTTGGACGAGAAGCAACCCAGTGAAAAGAACTGCTACCCAGAATAAACCAGCCGAACCTAATCTTAGTAACTCCACATTTGCGTCAAATGCAAAGCCAAAAACTACAAGAATTAGCAGACCCAAAGGAGAAACTTGTCCCAAAACTACGTGAGCTCTTCGCTCTATAATCAAGTCTTTTCGCGCTACCAGGAAAGCATCATGAAACATTAGTGCCTCCCACTACTTGACCTCCAAGAATAGAAATAGATCGGGTGGCTATTGTTTCTGCGCGATTAATTTCATGACTTGCAAATACAATTGTGGCTCCTGCTTTCGCCACATCTTGAAGCAAAGAGTCCAAAAGGTCTCTACCTTCCGAGTCAAGACCGGCATGAGGTTCATCTAATAGCCAAAGTCTCGGCCTTCGCAAAGCTACTGAAGCTATTGCTACTCTTCTCTGTTGGCCAGCTGACAGACTCTCTGTTGGTAGCTGCAACAATCTCTCCGAAATTTCCATTCGGTCACAGATTGAACGAATATCTCCATCATGCCCTCCAGCTGCGCGGGCGCGGAAACTGAGTTGATCTCTAACCCATAGATCCGAATAAAGATGATTTTGGTGCGCCACAAATCCGATATGTTTTCTCATCTCCTGATTGCTCGCCAGAAGATCGTAGCCGAGAACTGAAGCCGTACCTGAGGCTATCGAAAGCAACCCGCTGCATACTCGAAGAAGGCTTGTTTTACCCGCCCCGTTCGGACCTCTAAGCAGAACTATCTCGCCTCGTTCGACACAGAGATCTAGCCCTGCCAGAACTGGATACTGTCCCTTGAGCGCTATTACGCCAGAAAAGTCAACGACGGAAGGCATGGAACTCTAAGGCTACGCCTCACCTAGCGTTACAACGACACTTCATCTAGGGATTTAAAATTACTTTAGCCATTACAAATCAGTCATACCGAAATCCTCACGATGGGTTAATAACTGCAACCACATCACCTTCATTTATGCGGTCTTCTTCACCGACTCGTAGCTCCGTTAAGGTTCCGCTAACAGACGCAACAACGGGAATCTCCATTTTCATCGACTCCAGAATCAGCAGCTCATCGCCCTCTGAAACAGTAGCCCCCACTTCGGCAACAACTTTCCAAACGGTAGCTGTCAGCTCTGCACGAACCTCCATTAGGTCGCTCCTTCTATATTGTTATTCATTCAGACAACGTTGAACCTAGCGCTCCGAACAACACCTCGCTGAACATAGTGAGGAATAGCGCCCCTATTTTGGGCTCAAACTCCACTACTCTCAGTAGCGATGTATCTCGTACCAATCTTTTTTTTAATCGGCGCAGCCACCGGTTTATTCGTTCGGGGTGCTTTCGACTATTTCTTGGCTACTCGCATAACTCTGTGGCCTCTTGCAGCGATTAGTGCTTTGTCTTTGGCGGTCGCAGGTTCTACCAACGATATTCCCTACCCAACAGTCTTTGCCGCTTTCGCACTTACGATGGTCAGTGCTAGTTGTGTCCTGAATCTTCACCTAACAGGCAGCTGTATTATCTTAATAGGCAGTCTCCTAAATTTAATTCCATTAATTCTCTACGGATATGTACCCGTTAGTCCGGAAGCTATTTTCAATGCCAATATTGTAGATCAAGCGTCTCTCGATCTTGTCAGGCTTGGAGCGACTCGCAGCTTCGAAACCGGCCACGAAACTTTTAAATTTTTAGGAGCAATAATTCCTATACGCTCAGTTAGCGAGGTCTTTTCGTTTGGCGACTTGATCATCATGGCTGGATTACTAAATCTTGGTTTCAGGCTATTTTTCCCGCTTCGAGAGCAATTAAATATTAATGATGACTTCGATATCCTTAATGGAAACGAACAATTAGATCCGTTTCAAGGCTACCAATCGGGCTTCGACAATATTTCTCGTACCGGCACCCAAGAGGCAGTTAATACCCAAGACGCAGAAACCCCTGAAAGAGAAATCAACAATGAATGAAGACCCTATTCTTCGGACTCGAGCAAAGCTAGGTCTTCTCGCCGAACGCGCCAAAAAACTTGGTTACCTTCTTTTTCTCTCAGCGTTAATTATTTTTATTATTAGTTTCACAACTGAATTCAATGCGGCTTCAACCTCAACGATTGTCGCACTCCTCATAGGAGGGTCTGTAATTCTGGCACCCTCAATTATTCTTGGTTACGCAGTAAAAGCAGCCGAACGCGAAGACCTTGGCCTGCCTCATGGCCATTAGAGAATGTCTACGGATTGGCCGATAAGCCGAGAATCTGAGAAGATCATTGGTATCAAACTACTTTTTTTATTCCTCAGGCGAGGTGGCTCCGGTGAGTAATCGACTTCCCGCAGCAGAACGCAGAAAACAACTACTTGATGTCGCCATGACTGTTTTTGCTGATAGCGGCTATCACGGTGCTTCTATGAATGACGTAGCATCGACAGCTGGTGTTACCAAACCCGTTCTGTATCAACATTTCCATTCTAAACAAGACCTGTATTCCGAACTCATTGATGATGTCGGTTCTCGTCTTTCATCGATTGTTGTAGCCGCCGCTAAATCTGCCAATGACCCCTTTACTCAAACGGTGGCTGCTCTGGCCGCTTACTTCAATTTTGTTGAGAAAAATCAAAGGGAATTCAAGCTACTATTTGGTCGAGGAGCAGCTCGCGAAGAAGACAGAGTCAATGGGCCTCAGTTAGTTGAAAAACGAATGGCGGAAGTCGCTGAAGCACTTCTAGACGAACTTAACCAGAATGTGAGCGCTCGACAAACTGCAACGGTAGCCCAAGCTATCGTTGCGATGGCAGAAGGCGTTTGCAGACATTGGATCGCTCAGCAGGACGATCGCATACCGGCTGATGAACTCGCATTCGAAATCGGATCACTTATTATCCACGGCCTATCTGGCCTAGCTCGTTAGGTAAATTATGAACACAGGGGCGCTTAGCGGTATTCGAATAGTTGACCTAACTACAGTTTTAATGGGACCGCTAGCGACACGAATGCTTGGAGATCACGGTGCCGACGTAATCCGAGTTGAAAGTCCAAGTGGCGATTCCACCCGAAATGGGCTACCCGCCCGCAACCAAGGAATGTCCGGTTTCAGCCTCAACCTTCAGCGCAACAAAAGATCTCTCAGCGTCGACTTAAAGTCAGCTGATGGGCACGAAGTTATGATGAGGCTTATTGCTTCGGCTGATGTGTTGGTAACTAACATGCGATCACAGGCGTTAAAACGTTTAGGTCTCGACGAGCAAGAGCTTAGTAAAAAATTTCCAGAGCTTATCTACTGTCGGGCCAACGGGTTTGGAAGCTCCGGCCCGTATAGAGATAAAGCAGCCTATGACGATGCCATCCAGGCTGCGTCAGGTCTTTCAGGCCTTATCGGTTCTGCGCAAGGTAAACCAGGCTATGTTCCTGCAGTGATCGCCGACAAAGTAACCGGCCTTCATATAGTTCAGGCAGTAATGGCAGCTTTACTTTTCAAGGCGCGTACTGGCAAGGGTCAGCACATTGAAGTCCCGATGTTTGAAACTATGGTCACCTTTAATCTTGTCGAACATTTCCGCGGTCCAGTTTTCGAGCCGGCCGAAGGCCCATTTGGCTATGAAAGGCTGCTCTCTAAATCTCGAAATCCAGTTGAAACATCTGATGGATTCATGTGCATTCTTCCGTACACAGACCAAAACTATAAAGATTTTTTTACTTACATTAACTCTCCAGAACTTGCAGAAGATCAGCGCTTCGCTGATCACAACAGTCGGATCGAACATACCGATGAGTTATATCAGTTGATCGCTGATGCAGCTGTCGAGCACACAACTCAACAATGGTTAGATTTTTGTGACGACCGATCGATCCCGGCAGCATCTGTTCTTAACTTAAAAGATGTTCATCTTGATCCACATTTATCCGAAGTTAATCTGATGGCTCTTGTCAAGCATCCCAGCGAAGGTATGTACAAATACGTTAGGGACCCAGTCGAATACTCAGAATCCCCGACAGAACTTCGCTTTCACGCTCCTCGTCTAGGCGAACACACACAAGAACTCTTAGCTGAACTTGGATACCAGAAGGAACACATTAAAGAACTAATCGCTAATGGTGCCGTTGTTAGTGAATAAAATCTCCAGCCGGCTATTGGTTACCCTGCTGTTGGGTCAACCAAAATTTTTACAGCCTGGGTTCGGCGCTCGGCCAAATCGTCAATAGTCTGGCCGAGCTCATCAAGATTTATAATCTTATTTCTCAGGGGCGCTACCGAGATTCGCTGGTCAAGAATCATTGCCGCTGTCGCTTTCATTTCTTCTAGCGTAAACACCATCGATGTATAAAGAGTTATCTCTTTGCTGATCCAACGAATTGGACTTATAGTCGCGTTTTGACTAGTTACTCCAACCAGACAAACAGCTCCTCCTCGACGAACCATGTCTACCGACTGTTGCATCGTCTCCGGAATGCCCGCACAATCAAAGGCTAAATCGGCTTTGAGTCCCCCATTCACTTCACTCAGGATCTGACTCAGTTCTTCACCAGGGGCAACAACCCGGTCAAGCCCAAGAGCCAGACCGAGTTCTCGCCGACCCTCATCAGGGTCTACGGCTATGACTAACCCTGCACCCGCCGCCCTTGCGCATTGAGCTGTTAACAACCCTATTGCTCCAGCGCCAACCACACATACAACATCGCCTATACGAATGTTGCTACGCCTTACAGCATGAAATGCCACTGCAGCCGGTTCGATAAGGGCAGCATCTCTAACATCGATACGATCAGGTATTTTAATTACGCGCTCTGCAGTTACTTTCAAGAAAGGAGCAAAACCTCCTGAGCTTGGCCCAGAAGATCCTGCGTATTCAGACCAACTTTTTTTACAGTATTGGCTCATGCCTGAGCGGCATTCCTGGCAACTTCCACAGCCCGGGGCCAATGCTCCCGTGACTCGGTCACCTTCGCACACATTCTGCACCTCGCTGCCTGCAGCGGAGATAGTTCCAACCCACTCATGACCACACGTCCCTGGCGCATACTTCCAACCTTCTACATACGCGTGAATGTCACTGCCACAGATACCGCACAGTTCAATAGCGATTACCACTTCGAGAGGTCCGGGAATGGGGTCTTCTCGCTGAACCAACTCAAACTGGTTTTTCCCGGTGATCAGGCCTGCTCTCATTATTTGTACTCCTGTACTTGACTATGTGTGCTACTGCGCCGTCTCAAATTCTTTCATGTAGAACTTGGCTATGTGCAACTTTTAAGGATCTCGCTTCTCAAAAGGGAGGGTTGCGTCTAAGACGCAACCCTCCCTTGATTGAGTTATAGAACTGAATACGTTTATCCTTTATTTACTATGCTCGTCCTCCTATGCCCTTTCCAAGCGCCGAGATTGCAGCGTCTTTTATAGGGATAAAAGCCAATATCACTATTGCAGTAGCCAAATCCATACCGAATCTTTGCAGAGACAGCAATTCAGTGCTTACGCCGTAGCCGAGCAGTCCGCCGCCATCATTAACTTGAGAGATCATGACGAACAGATAAGCCCATACGAGGTTGAGGTTTGTTCCCAGCACAGGAATTGATTTCAACATCGCGTTTACGTTCACGGTTTCGAGAACGCTATCGACGACTGCCATAACACCTTGGAAAAGGATTCCCATGATGATAAGAGTCAAAATTGTCGACATCATATGTAAGTACCCCCCTTGGTACGGTAGTAAACCAACAAACAACTAAATGAATGTTTAGTTACTATCTTGAGAGTACCTAACGATTACCCATTAATCGAGCATTTGATCCGCTGCCAGCCATTACTCGACTCTGATTCCAGATATAGAGCGGGCAATAACTAACTGCTGAATTTGTTCGGTGCCCTCAAAAATATCAAAAATTTTGGCGTCTCGGTGCCAACGTTCAACTGGGTAATCGCGAACGTACCCATAGCCGCCAAGAATTTGGATGGCTCGTTCGGTGGACCATACAGCTACACGACCGGCTTTAAGCTTGGCCATTGAGCCTTCCGCATTCTTGTATTTTCGGTGTTTACCAAGCCAGGCAGCTCTATGAACTAAAGCTCTCGCTGCTTCAATTTCCATCGCCATATCTGCAAGCATGAAAGAAATTGACTGATTCTCAATAATCGCCCGACCAAATTGATGCCGCTCTTTCGCATATTCCAACGCATACTCGTAAGCAGCTCGAGCAACCCCAACTGCCTGGGCACCTACAGCTGGTCTCGTGGACTCGAAAGTTTGCATGGCTGCCTGAGCGTTTCCAGGCTTACCTTCACGGACTCGCGCTAAACGTTCATCTAATTTTTCTTTGCCTCCGAGTAAACAATTCCCAGGAATACGACAATCATCTAGAACAACTTCTGCTGTGTGGCTAGCTCTAATACCATGTTTCTTAAACTTCTGACCTTGGCTTAATCCTTTCGTTCCTGGAGGGACAACAAAGCTAGCATGGCCCCGGCTTCGGTATTCTGGCTCCACGACAGCGACGATCACATGCACATCGGCGATTCCGCCATTAGTTATCCATGTTTTTGTTCCGTTGAGCACCCATTCATCGGTCGATTCTTCATAGACCGCCCGAGTTCGCATCGCTGCAACGTCCGACCCAGCATCTGGTTCGGAAGAGGCGAAGGCTCCAAGCATCAAATTTCCAGGTGAACCATAGCACTGAGGAACCCACTCCATAACTTGTTCACGGGTGCCAGAAGCACCGATACCCGCTGCAGCCAAGCCACTTCCCATTATCGACAATCCAATACCTGCGTCTCCCCAAAACAATTCTTCAAGAGCAACCGGCATCGTCAAACCCGTTGGGTCATTCATCATGGCCTCGGCCATGAACTCCCAGCCATATAAACCAATCCGCGCAGCTTCTTCAATAACAGGCCAAGGGGTTTCCTCTCTCTCATCCCAGTCACTCGCGACGGGACGAATAACGTCTTCGGCGAAAGTATGCACCCAATCTTTAATCTGGATTTGGTCTTCATTTAACTCAGGGTTGAAATCCATACCCGTAAGTTACCTATTGGTAACAAATTATGCCAACTTAATGCTCATTCAATTTACGGCCTCAACCAAAATCGGCTCGGGCTCATGGATCACAAGCGAGCTACCACCCCGCCGTTTAGCAAGAATAACCTCGCGTCCAGCAGCACCTATGAGATCGTCAGGTTCCGAAACTGTGTGCGCCGAATAAGCCGCACCTAGTCTTAGATTAATCGAAATTAAATGCCCCGCAACTGCTACGGGATCTCCAAATTTATCAAGGATTCGTTCACCTACGATAACAGCACCATCTACGTCGCGAACACCTGGCAGTAACACAGCGAAGGCATCCTCATCGCAGCCAAGAACTGAGTCATCAGTGCGAATACAAGATGAAATTCTACGCGCAATTACTTCACGTACAAGCGATAGTTTAACTGTCTTGGGAAGTTCTTTCTCAAATTCAAGGTCGATATATAGAACAGCTAAACCTCCGGTTGGAAGAAGGCGACGCTCCCCTTTGCGTTTGTTTAGCTTTGTTCCAACGCCTGCTCTGGTCGGTACCCAATCAGAATATTCATTTTCTTCTGAAAGAATAACGCGCGCTCCAACCGCCACTAACAACAAGAGTGCTACTTCATGGGCTAAAGCGGCAGAATCTAAATTCAATTCCACGTAACGGACCGAAAACCAAATTTCACTTACCACATGCAGCAACGCAATAGCAGCAGAAAGTAGCGCTGCCCGAAGCAGTGAGAACCTCGCAACAACCTCAAAAATTGGAAATAACAAGAGCATCCAGAGCCCACTTGAGGGATCTAGTCCAACACACCAAACCGCAACAAAAATAATCGCTGTGTCTGAAAATGTTTCTAGAATGATCCTGAACTGAATCGAAGATAGCGGAACTTGCGGATTTCGACTTGGGTCAATCAAATTAACAAAGAGCAACATCCCACCGAGCATTATCCCTAGTGGTAGTGGCGGGGCTAACGGCCCGGGGATACCCGTTGTTCCCTGAGACCATAATAGTGCTGGGAGCAAGACAACAATGAGATACCGAGTTCGTCTCAAACACGCAGATCGAACCCGCAGACTCTGCGAAGCAAATTTATTCTGATCTTCAGGTACTTCTTCGAGTCTTCCTGTGTCAGCAATCTTTAAATTTGTTGAATGTGAGATGTGAACCGAGAGTACGCACAGCAGACCTCTGTCCTCGGTATTTCAATGCAGTTTCCCAAATTTTCTTAAGAAAAGTAATTTCCTCAAAACGTTAATCAGATACTCGGTGACAAGTTGTTTCCTCCCGATACCGTAATCAGCATGGTGCAGGTTCCTCAAAAACCAACGATCGATGGACTCGAGTCCAAATGGATGCAGACTTGGGAACAAGAAGGCATCTATAAATTCCAGCGATCTAAAACGCGAGATCAAGTTTTTAGCATAGACACCCCACCACCAACGGTCAGCGGCTCTCTTCACGTTGGTCATGTCTTCTCCTACACACACACCGACACAATTGCTCGCTACAAGCGAATGGTCGGACTGGAAGTGTTCTATCCAATGGGGTGGGATGACAACGGACTTCCAACTGAAAGAAGGGTGCAGAACTATTTTGGAGTTCGATGCGATCCATCGCTTCCTTACGACAAGAACTTTAAAATTCCATCTGACGGCGGCGATGAGAAAGCAATAAAAAAGCGCAAAGAAATAAGCATTAGTCGACGCAACTTTGTAGAACTCTGCCACGTTTTAACTGAAGAAGACGAGAAGATATTCGAGGGTCTATGGCGGCAGCTTGGGCTAAGCGTTGATTGGTCACTAACGTACGCAACGATTGACGAACACTGCCAAAAAGTAGCTCAGCGAGCGTTTTTGAAAAATCTAGAGCGAGGCGAGGCCTACCAATCAGAGGCCCCATCTCTTTGGGATGTCACATTTCGGACGGCTGTTGCCCAGGCAGAGCTGGAAGATCGTGAGCAATCCGGTGCCTACCATAAACTGGCTTTTTCGGACGCTAACGGTTCTCAAATTCTTATTGACACAACGCGACCAGAACTGCTGCCAGCGTGCGTAGCTCTGGTCGCCCATCCTGATGACAGTAGGTATCAGCCACTATTTGGCACAACCGTTACAACTCCTATATTCGGAGTCGAAATACCAGTATGTAGCCATGCGCTCGCAGACCCAGAAAAAGGCACTGGTATAGCCATGGTCTGTACCTTCGGCGATACCACCGACGTCACGTGGTGGAGAGAGTTGAATCTCCCTGTTCGAGCAGTTGTAAACAGAAATGGAAGAATAATAGAAACTCCTCCTGAAGGCATTAAGACGGCTTATGGTCTGTCGTCTTATGCCCGTCTAACTGGAAAAACAATTTTCTCCGCTAAGAAAGAAATCGTAGAGATTCTGAAAGAAAGCGGCGATCTTATTGGCGAACCGCGACCAATAAGTCATTCAGTGAAATTTTTTGAGAAGGGTGACAAACCGCTCGAAATTGTTACTAGTCGTCAGTGGTATATCAAAAATGGTGGTCGAGATAGAACGCTCAACTCACAACTCATCGAACGTGGTAACCAAATGAATTGGTATCCCAGCTACATGAAAGCTCGGTACTCCAATTGGGTAGATGGACTCAACGGAGACTGGCTGATTAGCAGGCAACGTTTCTTTGGTATCCCTATCCCACTCTGGTACCCGCTTGACGAAAATGGTTCACCAATTTGGAACGAGCCAATAGTTCCAACTGAACAAGAGCTACCGATAGATCCATCCTCCGGAACACCCAAGGGTTACGAAGTGACGCAACGAGACCAGCCAGGGGGATTCGCAGGTGAACCAGACATTATGGACACATGGGCAACGTCTTCTCTTACTCCACAAATAGTTTGCGGCTGGGGAGATGACGATGATCTTTTCGCTAGAACTTTCCCCATGGACTTGCGACCTCAAGGCCATGACATCATTAGAACATGGCTCTTCTCGACAACGGTTCGCTCTCATTTAGAGTCAGATATTGCTCCTTGGAAAAATTGTTCACTATCGGGGTGGATCCTGGATCCTGATAGAAAAAAGATGTCAAAGTCCAAGGGAAACGTCGTTACCCCGGCGGGCCTTCTAGATGAGTATGGCTCTGATGCAGTTAGATACTGGGCCGCAAATGGACGGCCAGGAGCAGATACAGCTTTCGACGAAGGGCAGATGAAAATTGGTAGACGCCTCACAATCAAAATTCTCAATGCCTCAAAATTTGCTCTCACTTTAGCTGGAAACTTTGAAGACGACCATCACGTAATTAACAATCCACTAGACCGCTCTCTGCTCGACCGTCTTGCCAATTTGGTTGAGTCAGCGACAGAAGCATTCGAAGAGTTTGATTATGCGAGAGCTTTGGAACGAACTGAACAATTCTTTTGGTCATTCACTGATGACTACGTCGAGCTAGTAAAGGCAAGGGCTTACGGAAACACCGATGATGAAGACACGAAATCAGCTCACGCTACCTTGTCAATCGCAGTTGATACTTTACTTAGACTTTTTGCCCCATTCTTACCATTCGTTACCGAAGAAGTTTGGTCCTGGTGGAAATCTGGATCGGTACACCAGGCCCAGTGGCCAGAGTCAGCTCCCATCAGAGAACTCACAAACGGAGTTAACCCCGCTGTGTTTGATTTAACTGCCGAAACTCTTTCTGAAATCCGCCGAGCTAAAACCGAGGCAAAAAGAAGTTTAAAAACAGTAGCGGAAAAAGTAACGATTAGAGACACTGCCGAACAATTGGCACTTCTGCAAAGTGTAACTGCTGATCTTTCAGCGGCAGGAAACATTAACGAACTCGAGTTCACGCCCCATAATCAAAAAGAAATTATCATCACCTTGGTTCCAGAAGAGTAACGTAACCTGAGCAACAGCGGAGTTAAAATGCGAAGTCGAAAGCCAGTAGTTTGTTTATGGCTGCTTTTCTTCTGCGCATCAAGCTATTTTGTTTTTCTAGACGCTCAGTCTCTGAATGCATCACCGCGGCAAGCGGGCATCTATCTTCCTCAGGATTCATCGCAAGCAGGCGAAGTTCATGTGTTCGGAAGCGCTGGCCACTTCGAATGCAAAAATCCCAACCGGCGCAGTGAAGCGTTACGACTAAGTAACGTAGAAGAAAATTGCAAAGCAGGGTCATTTCAAAATCATTTAAGTAGCAACATAGTTTCTATGGCCGAAGCACCTTCGGGTGAGGGCTACTGGGCTCTATCAGACGAAGGCATCGTTAGTGCTTCGGGGAGTGTTCGTCACCTGGGAGATCTTGCTGCATTAGGAAAGGTCAATGCCCTCAGCTCTTCTATCGACATAGCTGCTTCACCAAATGGAAAGGGCTATTGGATAACAACTTCAACAGGGGTTGTATATGCCTTCGGTTCAACCAGATGGCATGGAGCTACTGGTCATCTAGACTTACCCACTTCAATCGTCGACATAGAACCTAGCCCAACTGGAGATGGATATTGGTTAACATCCGCAGGAGGAGATATTTTCGCTTTCGGAGATGCTAAATTTCACGGATCTGCAAAAGAAATAAATCTCTATCGACCAGCAGTAGATTTAATAAGCAACCCATCTGGGGACGGCTACTGGCTAGTCGGTTCCGATGGCTCTGTTAACGGCTTTGGAAGTGCTAAATTTCATGGGTCATTAGGACATAACAAATTGTCGAGCACACAAATAATCGGCGGCCACGGTACATCTGATGGAAATGGCTATTGGCTGATAGGACACCGAGGGGGCATTTTTGCATTCGGAAGTGCCTATTATGCGGGTTCAATTAATGCTTCGGCTACAGCCCCTGTAGGAGCTTTCGCATTCGATAGCGTTAACAAAGGCTATTGGCTTGTGACCAAAAATTCGCCAGCTGTTCCCAGCAATTCAGGCATCGGCAAGCGAGCAATTTTCTCAAATCGGTTACACCGCGTGTGGTTAGTAAACGACGACGAAACAGTGCATAAAAGTTATCTTGTCAGCGGAAAAGCAGATACGCCTATACCAGGTGACTACAGCGTTTTTTCCAAATCTCGGCGCACTGTCGCTGGCCATGACGATATCTCAATGGAATATATGGTTCGTTTCACCTGGGGCAATACTCAGGCAATTGGTTTCCACAGTATTCCAAATGGCGGTAATGGAGAGCCGCTTCAGACTGAAGCTCAACTAGGCACCTACAGATCAGGGGGCTGCATCAGATTACGGAATGACCAAGCTAAAGAGCTATACGACTGGATGCCGGTAGGGACGCCCGTCATCGTCACAAATTAAAATATCTGAGCATGATTGCTAATCATCGGTTCCAGCTTTTGAGATTCCGTATCGATCTTCAAAACTAACTCGTGTCGGCTCATCATCGGTTTCCTCACTCACATCTGATTCATTTTTGAGCCATACCGTTCGTTGAGGGAACGGAATCTCAATGCCTTCTCGATCAAAAGCCTCTTTTATTCGCTTTCTTAATAGCCTCCCAGTCCCCCATTGTTCCGAAGGCTCAGTCTTCACTGACAGCCGAATGGTCACAGCATCAGCACCGAAATTTTGAACACCCGCTACGACAGGCTCTTCGATAATCGTTGCCTCTTGGCGTTGCTCTTCCCACAACCCATCAGCTACTTCTTTAATTGTTTCCATAGCTAGGTCAAGGTCCGTGTCATATGCAACGTCAATATCTAGAATCGCACGCGCCCAAACTTGCGACATATTACCCACTCTTCGAATTTCACCATTAGGGATGTGCCACAAAGTCCCACTCACATCTCTAAGTCTCGTTGTTCTCAAGCCAATTGATTCAACGGTACCAGTTGCCTCACCCGCATTGATCACATCGCCTACTCCATACTGATCTTCTATCAACATGAAAATGCCGCTGAGAAGATCGCGTACTAACGACTGGGCACCAAACCCTATGGCCACACCCAAAATTCCAGCTCCAGCTATAAGCGGACCCAAGTTGATATCGAATTCGCCGAGCAACATCATTAGCATGACGGCACCAATGCCCGCAGATGCAACGCTCTTAAAAAGTACCCCTAATGTTTTAGCCCGCTGACGAGCCCTTTCAGAACGCTCATGCAAGGCAGAAAGTTTTCTCGCCAGTATGTCTCGACGTATTGCGGTACCAGTTGACTCAACTTCCTCAACCGCGCCCTGCTCATCGACTTTACGCTCCTGCATCAATCGCTCAATCAATCCATCGATTCCGCGATGAACAATTCTTCGTACAACCAACGCTAAGACAACAATCAAAATGATTTTGACCGGCTTATCCACAAGAAAGCCGGCCAAAGCAGCCATATCCGAGCTATCCGTTAGTTCAAAAATTTTCTGACAAAGCCAATCAGCATCAATCCCGCAAGCCTCTTGAAGTTCAGTCTGCCCATTTGTGGTGTTTAAGTCAGTCACATCTAACATCCTAGGATTTAGTTAGCGCATCTAGAGGACAACCTGATGACAAACAGCAATCATCTAACTACAATCCCTATCGTGAGCAAACATTCTGACGCCGTCATCTACGAAGTTTCTTCCGGAGTTGCAACAATTATTTTAAACAGACCCGAAAATAAGAATGCTCTTAGCGTTGAGATGATCAACGCCATCGGAGATTGCTTTGATAAAGCTCAAAACGATCCAAGAATACGAGTTATTTTGTTCACAAATAATGGTAACACCTTCTGCGCTGGAGCCGATCTCAAAGCCGCTGCACCAGGAGTTGTCCAACCTGAGGCGCGACATACGTTTACGAAAATTCTCGATGACATAATGGAATCACCGAAGCCGGTAATCGGTTCAATCGCCGGCCATTGCACTGGTGGAGGCGTTGGCTTAGCAGCAGCTTTTGATATTTCTGTTGCGGCTGATGACATAATTTTCGGCTTCACAGAAGTCCGAATTGGAGTCGCACCAGCAGTTATTTCTGTTGTCTGTCTACCAAAACTGAGACGCGCCGATGCGAGTGAATTGTTCTTAAGTGGAGAAAAGATTCCAGCTGAAAGAGCAGCATACATAGGTTTGATCAACCAAGCTGTTCCTCGTTCACAACTTGATGTTGTCGTATCAGAAACTATCGGTAAAGTTGTGAAAGGCGGACCAAATGCCCTTGCTGCGTCGAAACAGCTAGTCTCGAAAGTGCCACAAATGCAGCGAAGTGAAGCCTGGGAATGGACATCGCAGCTAAGTCAATCTCTGTTCAAGTCAGAGGAGGCTCAAGAAGGAATCGGTGCTTTCAAAGACCGGAGAAACCCCAACTGGGTGCCAAAATAGTCGCAACCTGATTAGCTCGTAAGTTTCCTTCGGGCACCCGGGTCTGCACGACTCCAATAGCTAGTCACCAGTTGTCTAAACTAATCAACGGCTTAGTCAGCTATTAGAAATTACGTTTTGATTTATCAACGATTGCGTTTGATTCAGAGCACCGCGACAGAGACCGCCAACGAGTCTATCTCTCAGCTTTTACACACTACTTAGTTATACCCGCTTAACGAACCACCAATGGCCCGAGGAATGGTTGTACGATTTCTTGCTGTGGCAGGACAGATACATATTGAACGTAGCGGCTATGTCGGCACAATTATTCTTGACCACCCTGAACGCCACAATGCGATAAGCGCAGACATGTGGATTGCGCTTAAACATGCAGCTGTCGACCTTGGCGATGATGAAATGATTAGGGTTATCGTTATTAGAGGATCTGGCGAAAAAGCATTCGCAGCCGGAGCTGATATCAGCCAATTCAGTGAAAAACGGCAGAATAGCGAATCAAACGATGGCTACGATGACGCTACTTCCGAGGCTTACGAAGCACTTAGCAATTTACGTAAACCGCTGATAGCGATGATCCATGGGTATTGCATCGGCGGAGGGCTAGCAGTAGCTCTCTCTGCTGATATCAGGGTTGCATCTGACGATGCCCTTTTTACAATTCCAGCAGCACGCTTAGGACTCGGCTATGCGACTGCCGGTTTAGGCAAATTAGTGCAACTGATAGGTCCATCTGCTGCCAAACGTATTATGTTTCTGGCCGACCGGTTCGGGGCAGATGAGGCTTTGTCTATAGGCCTAATCAACCAAGTTGTACCCAAAGCTTTGTTGGGGGAACACGTAGCGGCCTGGACAGATCTTATTTCTTCGAATGCACCTCTCACCATTGCTGCCGCAAAAGCTTCGATTAATGAGTGGTTGAAAGATGAGACAACTAGAGATTTCAAGGCTGTGGATAAAATGATTCAAGCTTGTTTTGACAGTGCTGATTACCAAGAAGGCGTAGCCGCATTTATGGAAAAGCGGAAACCTAGGTTTAATGGCCGATAGAACAACGGAGCAATCGACCTAAGGTCGCGCATCACGACGATGGCGTTTACTCCTTTCATAAATCTCGATTTGAGTTCGCAACTCTTTTAAATCATGCGATAAATCCTGATATGCACTTATCCTTGACTCGCTTATGAGCCCGCTTGACAATGCTTCCAAAACCGCGCATCCAGGCTCTTCGTTATGAGAACAATCAGAGAAACGACAAAGGTCTACAAACTCAGATATCTCAGGAAACACAAGGTTTAAACCACTCCCATCCCATAGTTGAAGTTCTCTCAAACCTGGAGTATCAATCACAACACCTCCTGCGTCTAAGGCAAACATTTGACGTCGTACTGTTGTATGCCTGCCGGTTCCATCAGCTCGGACTTCACCAGTTCTCACTATGTCTTCACCGAGCAAACGATTAACTAGGGTTGATTTGCCCACACCGGAAGAGCCGGTCAAAGCAACCGTAAGGCCATCCCCAGTAATTTCTTGTATGCCAAGTCCTTCTGACCCATGAATACCGCAGGTTTCGAGCACCTCTAATTCGGGGTACTGAGTTCGAACGTAGTTAGCGCGTTGAACCGTTCCCTTTAGATCCGATTTATTTACGATAAGAACCGGCACAACTCCGCTGCTGAATGCTGTAACTAAATATCGTTCTAACCGACGTTCGTCGAGTGGCTGATCGGCAGAAGTGACTATGCCGAGGATGTCTACATTAGTAGCAACGATTTGTGGTATCGGCTCTTGCTTTGGGGACCGCCGAATAATGATGGAGTCACGTTCTAAAATTTCTGTTATTAAGACACGCCGATCGTGTCGAGCATTCTTAGTGTGAATTACCCAATCACCGACTGCTGGATAGTCCAGTTGGCTTAGTGCTGAATCTCTGAGGCGAGTATCAAGAGCGGCTTCTCGCTGTCCTGTCTCGCCCATAATTTCGTATGCGCCCCGATGTTCAACAGACACACGGCTAACGGAATAACCACTATCTATTTCTGGAAATTTTTTTTGAGAAAAATTCCATCCCAGTTCGATAGCTGACCAAACCGGCGAAAAATTATCCACCGTTAAGCCAAACCTCTGAGTAACGCCCTACACCTGCTATCTGCCCCAAAACTGAAGTGCCTTCAGGAAGTGTCCATATGCCTAATCCTTCGATCGAAGAGTTTCCAATCAAAGCTGAAGACAAGTAGTCCACGTAAATCAATGGAATTTTTGCGTTAAGCAGAAGCATGATATTTTCCAGGATCAACAATCGATCCTGAAATTTTCCCGTAGCGTTCATAGCCTCTACCAGCGAGAGCAAGTCATCGCCTTCCATGTTCGAGACGTTTAGTGGAGAAGTCTTAACCAGACCAAGGAAAGCTTCTATCTGGGCACCTGGATCAGACTCTCCACCTACTCTCCAGCAGCTCGCTTCGAAATCACCCTTAAACGAAGGTTGATCCGTAACTGACCCAAGAACTCTTTTTATTAACGCGTTGCGACCCACTTGTTCCAGCGTTACATCTACCAAACCTGTTGCTTCCCATTGGCTCTTTAACGAGCGAGTCATATTAGCTAGCTGCAGATCGTCAGTACAAAGCAACGTCACTGCAATTTTTTCGCCGGTCAATCGCCTATCGGAACGCTTAGGATCCTGAACGTACGCAAGTAGATAGTCTTTAGCTTTACTCATATTAGCTATAGGCCACGCACGTGTCACTACCTCTGAATACCATCTGCTATCCGGACTCATCCATTGAGCTGCTAATGACGTATCAGGGTTACTGGACGCTAGTCGGCCAAGTTCTTCTTGGTCTGAAGAAAGCAGTAAGCCCTGTCTCACACGCATATCATTCGTGGGGCTCTCTAAAGTGTTGAACAAGATTACTCCAACATTATCTTCTCGTCGCGATATTACAGTCAGCTCAGACTCTCGCGCTTGGCTGATAGCTAACGCAGACCTTGTTTGAAGGATCTGGCCTTCTCCTTCCAACAAAAACTCTAGCCGAAGACGTTCATCGGCAATCTGGCGGAAAGTTATCTCCTCTAGATACGGCAGCTGAACTCCCCTTTCATCCTTGCGCCAGTAACGAGGATTAGACCTTAGGACAATGGGCGCTCCCGGACTCCAACCCTCAAAAGTAAACGGACCTGTTCCTACCGGATTAAACGTGAACTGTTCCTCGCTCAAAGAGCCTTTTTCTAGTAAAAATACTCGTCCGACCGGCCCCGCTAAGACATTTAACAACGTCGGGTTAGGTTCACTGAGTTCAAACAACAATGTTGAGTCATTAACTACATTGACGCTAGTGATTCTCGCATCACGGAGAAGCCCGCTTGTAACTTTTCCGCTCTTTACGTAATCGTCATACCCTTTCTTAAAAACCGATGCTTTCAAAGGAGTACCGTCACTAAACATAAGCCCAGAGCGCAGCTCCACAGTCCATTCCGTGTAGTTGTTATTATGATTAATTTTTTCTGCTAGGAACGGGACAACAGAACCGTCTGGAAGAACTACGGTCAATGTTTCCACGACTTGGTCCAAAACATTTCTACACGCCCAGGCACAGATATTCTCCCATGGGGCCCATCCACTAAATGGAGATAGATCATCTTGAAGCAAGACAGTGATTGCTCCACCGGATTGAGGACTGAATTCTTTCTGCCCAGAAATTCCAGTAGTCATATCCTTCGGGACATCAAGGATTCCTGAATTCGATTGCGCGTCATCATCCAAAACTATTTTCGGAACGGCTGTAGCTTCTGAATCAGAGAATTCAGCTTCAGACGTACATCCACTGGCTACGACCAGCACCACACAGACCAGTTTCGCTATCCGGCCATTGACGAAATATTTCTTCAAGTTGTGTGACTCAGGCTTGCTTCCGTCACTGTCGATCATCAGTGCCTCGATCGCCATTCTTCAGGCCACAAATTTTCACCAAAATGCCAGTCATCTGTTCGAAAGGTAATTCCCGTTGCTGATCCAACTAATTTTTCGGCAACATGAAGTTCAAGACGATAATTAGCAAATCTTCTTGTACGACTGGTTTCACTTGCTGTCGCTATAACTTCTTCACCTTGAGACACTCCTCGGTGGTAACCGATATCAATTTGCACCGCTAATGCCTTTCTGCCGTAGCCATTTGCAGCAAACGACATAGCAATATCCCCCAAACTAAATAAGATACCGCCGTGGCCGCCGCCAAGAAAATTCGTTTGTCTTTCAGTGATAAATGCACTCACGGTTGCAAAACCTGGACCCCACGTAATGACTTCCGCATCCAGGCTCGCCGCAAACGGATCAGACCGAAACATTTGATCTAATTTTAGCCGACCATCATTTGGTAACTCTGCGTCTGATTTTGTCACGTGCGCCAGAGTACCTCGATAAATTCTTTATACACATTCACAAGCACTGCCAAGGACCCCAACTGATACCAAAACAACAACCATTTGGCTGACTTGTGCAACTGCACCTAATGAATCACCAGAGATACCACCTATCGATCGATATGACCACCCTCGAATAATTAAGGCCGGTGGGAGACAGCACAATGTCAATATCAATCCCGATAGCCCAAGCAGGCCAAAAGTTAAAATACTTCCAGCCAGTATCCCTATGGAAGCGCGCCAAGGACTCAGATCTAAGACATACGAAACTCCTAAGCCAGATACTTGCGCGGGCCGAGAAATCAACATCACGAGCACGGCAGATGCGCGACCTAAACTAGATGCAGCTACGGCTACTTTGAACCCATCGAGAGGCGACAAATTCGCTAGGGAAGCTATTTCTAAAAGAAGAACCAATACCAACGCACTCGTTCCGTAGGTACCTAACCGGCTATCTTTCAAAATCTCAAGACGGCGCTCCACAGTAGCTCCTCCTGGAAAAGCGTCCGCAATATCGGCCAAGCCGTCTAAATGGAATGCACCAGTAACGACCACGCCTAATGCGATAGACGCAGTTGCAGCTATGGTTCCAGGCACTATCTGACTAAGAAACCAATACGAAGCTCCTACGAGTACTCCAACCAGCGCACCGACCATTGAGAACCATGGGACTGCACGACTCAGCTCAGGCATTTCTTTTTTACCAATGGTGATCGGGACGCGGGTGAGAAAAATTACAGCTGCTCTAAAGTTTCTCACGTCTTGTCCTTAAATATTCATCGAACGTGGGTACTTCCGAAACTAAAGCGCACGCCATTTGCACCAAAGGAACAGCAGCCGCAGCTCCAGATCCTTCGCCTAAACGAAGGTCTAGTTCGAGTATCGGTTCTAATCCAAATTCCCTTAACAGTCTTGCATGGCCTGGCTCTGACGAACGATGCCCTGCCCAACAATGATCAAGGGCCTCGTTATTATGCTTCCAGATTGGGGCTAAAGAAGAAGCCACGACGTAGCCGTCTAAAAGCACCGGAATACGCCGGTGTCGTGCTGCAACCGCAGCCCCGGCTATCGAAACCATCTCTTTTCCTCCTAGACGACGTAACAGATCCAACCAGTGGTTTTGGCTTTGATTTTTTCGCACTCGTTCTAGGCCGTCTTCTACTGCCGCCTTTTTTCGCTCAAACCCTTCATCGTCAACACCAGTGCCGCGACCGACCCATCTCATCGCTCGATCATTAAAAGTCGCTGCGGCCACAGCCGCTGCAGAAGACGTGTTACCGATACCCATTTCTCCCAAAACTAACAAATCTGTTTCTAGAGCATTAACGGCTTCTACCCCTTGGAAAAATGCTACCTCGAATTCTTCACTGGTCATTGAATCTTCGTAACGAAAATCTTTAGTCGGGGCTTTAACTCCCACATCGATTACGTCTACTTCGGCGTTAACTAGTCTCCCAATAGCATTAATCGATGACACGCCGTTCTGAAATGCATTCACCATTGCCTCAGTAATATCGCTTGGGTAATTGCTCACCCCAGCATCCGATATTCCGTGATTTGAAGCGAAAATAAGAATCTTAGGATTAAGTACTTGGGGGTTAAGAGTTTGTTGCCAGCTGGCAACAAAAATGGCTATCTCGTCTAGCCGTGCTAGCGCTCCCGTTGGTCTCAAAATTTGATTTGAACGATCCTCTACACCAGAAGCTATTACTTGATCGGCTTTCGGAAGGTTGCTCAAGTACTGCTCGACTCGAATTGTCACAGAACTCTTTCTGGGTTCTGCAGAGGAAGAAAAAGTCCTGCAACAATAAGAAAAGATTGATTCGAGTTACTAGCAAAAAACTGGTTGACTGATCCAAGCACATCCCGATAAGCACGAGATAATTCGTTGCCTGGGACTATTCCGAGGCCAACTTCATTAGAAACAACGATGGTCGCAGCATTTCGATTACCTATTGTCGTAATGACTTCAGATGATTTTCTGAAAATTTCATCTGAGGAAAATTCTGCCGACAACAAATTAGACACCCACAAAGTTAGGCAATCAATTATCACTACATGATTTTTGTCTGTATTTAATAATTCATTATTTATTTCAATCGGTGCCTCCTTCGTTAACCAATCAACGGGACGCTCATTCTGGTGCTTAGCTATTCGTTTCGCCATATCTTCGTCAAGAGCCTCGGCAGTTGCAAGGAAAGAAACTGGAGATTCCGAACCGCTCGCTATCTCTTGAGCAATGCGGCTTTTCCCTGAGCGGGCTCCACCGGTCAGAAACGTGAACCCTTCAGGGCAGCTAAGAGACAGGTGTTCATGGGTCAATAGTCAATACCTTTTTTTGCTACTGTCCCGTTGTCGAAAGCATGTTTAATTTTTCTCATTTCAGTGACTGTATCCGCTATCTCAATTAATGCTTGCGGCGCATCTCGTCCGGTTATCACTACATTTGTTTTAATGGGCCGAGCCTTTATTACTGATACAACTTCATCTAAATCAATCCATCCCCAATTGATTGGATACGTGATCTCATCTAGAACAACTAAACGATATTTGTCCTCTTCTATTATTTTTTTTACCTGATTCCATGCTGACACGGCGACTGCTTGATCTTCGCTTATATCTTTCGAATCCCAAGTAAACCCATCTCCGATCGCCCACCAGTCGACTCCTAAAATCTCTCTGCAAACTTTTTCCTCACCGACTTGCCACTTTCCCGATTTCAAAAATTGGACTACTCCTACCGGCCATTCGCGCGCTACAGCGCGAACAACTACACCAAAGGCCGAAGAAGACTTGCCCTTACCATCGCCAGTATTGACTATTACCAGTGACTTACTAGCCAAACGCTTCTTAATTTCAGGCCCTTCTTTTGGTGGGACACTCGTCATCTTGACTCCTTAGATCGCGGCACGACTACCTGTGCTCCATCTACTTCAATAACTCTGATACGAGCGGAATAAGTTCCACTGAGTAGCTCAACTTTAATGACATCTACCGCATTTCCGTCTGCCACCACTGTGCCGTGGTCAAACAACATAAGGCGGTCACTGTATTGACCAGCTAATGTAAGGTCGTGCATTGAAGAAATAATCGTCATTTGCCGTTCTTTTCGGAGTTCTTCTAACAGATCTAAAGCTTGTTGCTGATGACCCAAATCCAGTGCCGCTGTTGGTTCATCTAAAAGTATGACTGGCGTCATTTGAGCCAAGGCACGAGCTAGCTGACACCTCTGCAATTCCCCACCGCTAAGTGATCCCATAGAACGGCTGCCCAATTCTTCAAGGTCTAGACGACTAAGAATTTCGCCAACTATATTTAGATCAACTTTTCCTTCTACCCCAAGTGCTGAAATATGTGGCGTCCTGCCTAACAAAACATAATCTCCGGCCAACATATCTAACGGCACTATGGGATGTTGGGGGACATAAGAGACTAGTTGCGCTCGGCTTCGAGCAGTAAGCTTCGATAAGGCGTTTCCGCTGACACTTACTGAACCTTCATAATTCTGTAAACCAGCTAGTGCATTAAGAAAAGTAGATTTCCCTGATCCGTTCGGGCCAATAATTGTTAACCATTCCCCGCTTTGGACTGATAACGATATCCCTCCCAATACTTGAGTCTTCCCTAGAGTAACTGAGACATTTTTTGCTTCCAACAACGCCATTAGATGGACCTGCGGCTGGAACGAAGAACAAAAATAAAAAACGGGGCCCCACAAAAAGATGTTATGACTCCAATTGGTATCTCCGATGGCGATATGACTGTTCGACCAAGCAGGTCCACTGCGATCATGAACGATGCCCCGAAAAGCATCGACAATGGAAGCACAATACGGTTACTTGAACCAAAGAGTAACCGTATTGTATGAGGAACTATTATTCCGACAAACGAAATTAGACCACTCACCGCTACTGCCGCCGCTGTTGCTAATGATGCAGCCACCACCATTATTTTCCTTGTTCTATCTGGGCGAATGCCTAATGAAGCGGCTTCAGCGTCTCCTAGCCGCATAACATCCAGGATTCGACGATTTAGCAGAATCACACAAGATGTTCCTACCGCATAGGGCAGCAATAACCAGACTTCACCCCATGACGCAGTGTTTAGACGCCCAAGAATCCATGTATAAACTTGTCGAATCGTATCTGCGTTCTGTTGAAGAATGAAAGTTTGGATTGCCGTCAAGAAACTTGCAACTGCAACACCTGCTAACAAAAGAGATGCAGGAGATCTGCTGCTATCCCCTGAGAGTCCCATGAAGTAAGTAATTGCAACCGCTAAAAGAGCTCCGCAAAAAGCTAAAAGCGGAACGGCGTCGCTCGCGCCACTGCCATCTCCCCACCGGTTGACCAACGCAAGGGTCGCTCCTAACCCGGCACCAGCGGCCGCACCCAAAAGATAAGGGTCAGCCAACGGGTTCCGAAAAACAGCTTGGTAGGTCGCGCCGCTTAAAGCTAGAGTCGCGCCGACCAGTCCTCCTAAAATAACGCGCGGAAGCCTCACCTCCCAGACGATATTTGAATGAATTTCGCTAAGATCACTATTCGCTTTTAGAAGCGGAAGCCTATCTATGATCTCAAATACAATTGAATCAACCGGAATGTTAGCCGGTCCGAGCGACAGAGAAACTGCTGCTACAGCTAACACAGATACGATTCCGACCAGAAGCCACACCGGACGTAGGCGCTCATAATTAGCCAATGCAGTATGTGATTTCCCGAGTTGCACCTTGTTACTCAGCAGGGACCAAAGCAACAGCATCCGACAAGGAGTGCAAGAACTGGACTAAACGTGGACCCCACCGACTAGCTATATCAGCGTCCATCTCTATCACAGTTCCATTGCGCACTGCTTTCAGAACATCCCAGCCTGGACGTTCACTGATTATTTCAACAGTTTGCCCGCAGCAGTTACCATCAACAAAAAATATTAGATCTGGATCAGATTCAAGAACAAATTCTTGAGTTAACTGCGGGTATCCGTAGGCAGATCCATCCGCGTCGGCGGGATCAGCGATATTGCTAAGTCCGACCATTTCATAAATCTGGCCAATGAAAGTGCCACTCGTTACTGAATAGAGAGTGTCATCAAGCTCATGGAAAAACGTAAGGGGTCTCTCAGGAATCACTATATTTTCCATTATTGATGCAATCTCTGAGCGCATCGAAGCAACAAGGACAGCTGCACCATCTATATTCGCCGTGGCCACACCTAGATCCGCAATTTGTTCATAAACACCATCAAGGTTGGACACCGCTGGCAAGACTAAAACCTCAACTCCTAAACTCTCTAGTTCTTCTTTGATACCAGCGTCCGGTAAAACCACTAAATCAGGCTCAAACTCAGCAATCGCCTCGACATTTGGGGAATAGCCGGATAGGTCTTCGACCACAGGTGCTTCTTCGGGATAATAACTGTAATTATCTACAGCAACTACCTGCGGTCCTGCGCCTATTGCGAATAGCATTTCGGTAGCAGTGGGCGATAATGAAACAATAGATTGAGGGCCTAGAGGCTCTTTCTCAGTTGGTTCAACGGTAACTAACTTGTCATCATCTGTATCGTCTTCAATGATAGGGGCTTGAGTATCTGTCGTCTCTTCGGTGATAGGAGCTTGAGTATCTGAAGTCGACTCGTCTCCGGTAACGGTTTCCTGGTCACTACATGAAGAAAATAGCAAAATTGATGCTATTGCCAAGACTACTAATCTGATTATTTGTTTCATTTAAGGTCTCCTTTTAGCCGAGATTAAGGGCGGCAGAAAACCTGCCGCACAACATTTCCTCCTCGGGAATCGTCGTGCGAGGACTAAGAATAGGCGACCGGACTTTTTCCCAAAGGGATATCACCGTTGCGGGACAGTGCCGGATTCTCACCGGACTTCGCTATTTTCAGACACCGAACGCCCATGAGCCTACTGTGCCTGACACAATCAGTAGTGTGATTGAGAGAATAACTAGTCAAAATTATTTCAGGAGCATCAAGAAATGACATTGCGAGGAACTTCAGTTCGTAGACGTGAAGACGAACCATTATTAAGAGGTTCAGGCAACTACGTCGCTGGTGTTCATTTAGAAAACGCTGCGCAAGTGTATTACTTAGTTTCCACAATCGCCCACGCCGAAATCCTGTCTGTAGATATTACAGATGCGTTGCTAGCACCAGGAGTTATTGACGTGGTGCTTCATAAAGATCTAGATATCGGGCCATACCCTGCCGGTAACCCTATTTTCGATGAAGCAATGGTACGTCCACTTCTAGCTGATCAAAGAGTTCGATACGTCGGAGAACCAATAGCAGCAGTCGTTGCGGAAACCATCGCCCAGGCCATGGACGCCGCAGAACTAATCGCAATAGATTTTCAATCAAGGCCGGCCATCATCGACCCGGAAAAAGCGCTCAACACGTCTACTTTACTTTTTGACGGAACAAACGAAGGCAATATTGTGTGCCGGATGCAGGCCGAAGGACTCGAAGCAGACTTTAGTTCTTGTGAAGTTATAAGTGAGGTTAGAACAGTCAACAACCGTCTTGCTCCAGCCCCAATTGAAACTCGAGTGGCAGCAGCTGAGTGGCATGCTGACGGGCGCCTGTACTGCTACAACTCAGGGCAAGGACCTCATCCGGTACGTTCAGCCATCGCAAAGATTCTCAACCTGAAAGAAGACCAAGTAAGAGTAATTTCACGAGATGTTGGTGGAAGCTTTGGAGCTAAAGCACGCCCATTTCCTGAAGAAGTTCTTTTAGGTTGGCTTGCAAGACGGATTGGCCGACCTGTGATATGGGTTCCACCTCGTAGCGATGACATGGTTGGTTTAGGTCATGGACGAGGTCAAATTCAATATTGCAAAATAGGTGGCAGCCGGGATGGGAATATCACCACATACCAGCTGCATGTCATTCAGGAGTCAGGTGCCTATCCGGCTGGCGGTGCCGGTCTTCCTAGCAACGCTCGAGCTATGTTGACTGGTTGTTATAAGATACCAAGCGTCGGTTTTAGCTCAGTTTCAGTGGTAACAAACACAACCCCAACCGGAGCCTATCGAGGGGCAGGAAGACCCGAAGCTGCGGCTGCAATCGAACGGGCTGTTGATGCTTTTGCCCGTGATATCAATATGGACCCTGCTGAAGTGCGCAGGAAAAATTTTTTACAACCTCACGAGTTCCCGCTTGTCACACCGACAGGAAGTTCCTATGACAGCGGTGAATACGAAGCAGCTTTAGATGCAGCTTTGGAAGCAAGTGAATACGAAAAGTTGCGTATAGAGCAGCAACGTCGGATCCAATCTAGCACTGAACCGTACCTCGGAATTGGTTTAGCCTCCTATGTGGAGCGAACTGCAGGAGCTGGGCGAGCAGAATACGGAGCCTTGGAACTTTTACCCGGAGGCCAATTACTTGCACGCACCGGGTCGTCTCCATATGGGCAAGGACATCACACCTCTTGGGCAATGCTTATTTCTGATCAGACTGGTGTCCCGATGAACAAGATAAAGGTAGTTCACGGTGATACTGATGAAGTACCACAAGGAGCTATTACAGGTGGGTCCCGATCCGTTCAGTTAGCCGGCGCTGCTATATGGGAAGCCTCCTCCGGTCTGGTAGAGCAAGCGAAACAAGTTGTCGCCGACCTGCTAGAAGCATCTACCGAAGATATCACTCTCGATACTTCTTCAGGGCGTTTTCATGTGGTGGGAACCCCCGCTGTTGATATCGGATGGACGGCTGTATCAGATTATTTAGAAGGCTCAACCGCCGGCCCGAGACTTCTTCATTCAGAAGAACTTTTTGAATCCGAAGGACCGACTTTCCCATTCGGTACCCACGTAGCTGTCGTGGAGATTGATAGAGAAACCGGATTCACCAAGCTGACAAGAATGTTTGCATGTGATGACGCTGGCATGATTTTGAATCCGTTACTAGCAGATGGCCAAGTGCATGGCGGCCTGGCACAAGGAGCCGCACAGGCACTTATGGAAGAGTTTAGATATGACCCAGATGGCAACCCGCTGACAACGAACTTTGGTGATTACCTAGTTATCTCGGCAACAGATTTACCATTTTTTGACCGGATAGTTCTTGAAACTCCAACTCATATAAATCCTCTTGGAGCGAAAGGTATCGGTGAATCAGGCACAGTCGGGTCCACGCCAGCTATCCAAAACGCAGTGATTGACGCCCTATCTCATCTCGGGATACGACACATAGACATGCCATGTACACCCGAGAAAGTTTGGAAACTGATTAACCAGCACCATTAAAATTTACCATTGCGCATCTGGGTCTAGACTCAGGACTTCGACCATCTCGTCATGCAGCGATTCAAAGTCTGATGACCTCATACCTTCACGCCCCGGAGCACCCTGAAATTGATCCCAGTTAATTTCACAGTCAATTGACCCTAAAAAAGCTTCTACGTTTTTGATCCAAGAATTTTTTTGAGTAGTTAATGACGATGACAACAACCCGTTATCGACGAGCCGAACTTCATCTACCTTGACCCTGAAAAGCTCTTGTCCCATTGGAGCTAATCTTTGGAAACTAGGAATTAAACGTTTTCTACCTTCAGCAGTTGCTAACAATCTCTCTGCAAGAGATAAAGCGTGTTGTAAATGAAAGCGTTCTTCCGCAATAGCTCGTGTCGCTATAGCAGCTATACCTTTCCAACTTCCCTCAGATAAAGCACTCCAACGGACCTCTTCAGCTAAGTCATAGAGCACATGTCTTACTAGGGCTTCTGGCCACTGATGACACCTTAACTCAGCTATATGCGCCGATCGGTAATCTCGCCGATCTCTTCCGTAAGCAATTTCATCTATAGATTCTTCTAGCTCAAGAAACTCATACAACATTCGAGCATGGCCCAGCTCATCTTGAGCAATTGATGAAAAAGCGAGATCTTCTTCTAGGAATGGGCCAACAGCTATCCACCAAGAATGGTTTTGACCGACACACAATTCATCATCAGCGAAGCCAAGCAGATATTCTTTAGCGGCATCATCTAGCGTACGCATCATTCGCCTAGTTCTTTCTTCAGCCTCTGATTCGTCCGGAGTTCAGAAACTCGCTGGCCATCATTGTGTTTATGAGACCTGTCCGCAAGAGCCAAGTCTGATTGGTTACCTTCAAGAATATGGTCGCGACTGACTACCCAAATTTGCTCACCTTCGCTTCTTCGCCCATAAGAGTCTCTAGCAAAAAGCAAAGCCATATGATCATCTGGGGCATCAAGTGATCCCGCATGTCCGAACGGTTCTTTGCCAGCTTTTTTTAAAAACACCTCATAAGTTTTCATCTATCTAGTGTCCTTCTATCGACTTATTTGAACTGAGCCCGCTGCCTAAGAGAGCAGCAATTTCCGCCGAAACATCTCCAATATCCAATGGGCCGTTATCTCGGAACCAACGAGTCGTTCCGTTTAGAAGCGAAAGGATTAAATTTGCAGCGAGGTGAACGTCCATCGACTTCCGGTAGAAGCCAGCTTTCTGGCCGTCAGAAATAACTTTGTGAAACGTTTGTTGATAATGATCAAACAGTTTCACTGCCATTTCTCGTTCATTTGGTGGAAGAAACCGAGTTTCGTTCAAAAAAGTTTGCGCCTGATATTGGTCATTCACAAGAATATTGAGATGGCCTCGTACAAGCTGAAACATACGAGCCGGCGCCGGTTCCACTGAAGCCGAAACTTCATCAGCAAGCTTCTGGAACGTGGCAGCAGACTGCCGCACAACGTCAACAAGTAATTCATTTTTTGAACCGATATGCGAATACAAAGACGAACCTAAAAGGCCTAGTTCGTGACCCAGATCTCTCATAGATGTGCCATGAAAGCCTTTTTGGGCGAAAAGTCGACTGGCTGTTTCAATTACATCTGCTCGCGAATTACGCTTCATCGTCTTATAACTTCAATAGGGTTTCGGCACTCCGCGCACCAGGACACAGACCGACACGGAGTACTGCCCACATCACTTCGATTCTCGAGTTCACTATTCTCACACATCGGACACTTGGAGCTACCGTCGACGTTTCTTATCACTACAAAAAACTCACGAGCCAAAATATGTCGTGCGTCTTCAGTAATTCGATCTGGTGTCCAGACGGGGTCCGAACAAAATTTAACGGAAACAGAGGTGGCACCAACATCTTTGGCTGCGGCTAACACATCTGTTCTTATAATTTCTAACGCCGGGCACCCTGATCGAGTTGGAACTAGATCAATACAGATACTTTCGCCACTGCTAAAAACTCTTTCTAATATGCCCAACTGCTCAATCGTGACTTCTGGATACTCTGGATCCGTGACCTTAGCCACGGCGTCGCGGACCGCCTTCAACATTTGGGCACTCCTCATTTGCTGATTACCGCTTCGTCTAATGCATCTCGGACCCATGATGCGTCTTCCCACGCAGCCTTAGCATCACTCAAACGACGTTTGCTATCAGGTCCCCCATTGCGCATTGTTGCTTTGAGAGGCTCCCAATCGATATCGCTTGTGCACCATCGACCTGTTTCACTATCTTGATACAAACCGGAATCCGGAACTTGAAATCCTGCATTAAGAAGTTGCGGAACAAACTTCTGAATATAACGCTCACGTAAAACTTCGTTACGCTCAGATTTAATGTTCCACCGCAAAAGCGGGTCATCTAAACGGGAGTCTGGCCCAAAAAGCTGAATAGCTGGAAGCCACCACCGGTTAATCGAGTCCTGCATCATCGTCCTCTGGAGATCTGTACCAGACGCCATTGTCAAAAGTAGTTCTTCACCATTTCTCATATGAAAGCCTTCTTCGGCTATGACACGACGAAGAATTCGTTTGTATGGCCCATAAGAGCAATTTTTAAAAACTGCTTGCTGGCTAGCGAGGGCGGCTGCGTCCACTAAGTACGCAACGGCTACTTGATCTCCCCAGCTATGAACTCGGTAATGAAAAACATTATGAAAATTTGTGGTCCCAGCGAGAAGATCTTCCATCATCTCATCTCGGGTTTTAACTCCAAGATCTGCAGCGATCATGTACAAGAGATGGGCATGACCAATCTCGTCTTGTGTCTTCGCTAAAGCAGTTAACTTGCGATGAAGACCGGGAGCCTTAGGAATCCAATCCCTTTCAGTCAACCCTCCCATGTACTCGCTATTTGCATGCAGCTCTATGAACTTAAAAACAGCGAGTCTGTAGACATCTGGCATCTCGTCAGATGGCTCAACTATCCCACCATCCACGACAAAGGCCTCAAAGTCCTCCAATGACTCCCATGTCTTCATAGCTAAATACTTCCAATCATCAAGTTACCAACGAACGTTCGTTGGTAACTGTACCAGTCGCTCAAGTAATCTCAATACCCGACCTCTTAGCCCATTCAACTATCACTTCTTCGTAGTTGTGCGTACCTCTCTTGTAAGTAGCTATATCAGGTGGCATTCGAGCTAATCCTCTTACTAATGATCTCAAAGCAACTGGTTCATCGAGCAACTCGCGCAGAGGTTGCTGCAGTATCCGGATAGTGAAGAGCACGGAATCTGACATAGGGAATTTTCTAAGCGTTTGATATTCAACTCTCAGAAAAACTTTATCTCCTGCATTATCACTAGTTATTTCTGTCTGAGCTTCTTGACTGCGAGTGTAGGGTTCGAGTCGAAGAGAAGACCTGTCACTAAGCGTTCTATTGGATCTCCAAACGGGTGCTTCAGCCCGAAGCCTGTCGAAAAAGACGTTCATCGATTTAGATAAATCTGTCGAATATCGCGGCACAGGTTCATGAATTTCATCGAGGCTTTTCCCAAACTTGGATTGCACATCCCAGCTAGTTGGAAAAGCCACGGCGCACGCAACCATTACCCAAAGACCATTTTTGCGAGTCATTACACACAAGTCTTCTTGAACGATGAGTCGTGCGGCTTCAATTATCTCTCTACCTGCAGGAACAAAAGTTTCTGCTTCGCTAAGCGAGCAATGAGCACAAATAGCCGCATAAATTTCTGCGCACGCTCCCTCAGACCCTTCTTCGCAATAGATAATTTCATCTCGACGTTCTACCAACTGAAGTCTTAGCTCAGCTAAGTCAACCTCGAAGCGGGCGTCTTTGATTAGCCATTTATCAAGTTCGAGTGGACGCACACCCATTCTCCAATGAAATGGATCTGGCTCGTCACGGACAAAGTCAGCAGCTAACATCTCTGGCAGTTCAGCACTCGCCGGTCGACCAAAGTTGAACCGCCCGGCTTAACAACCGAAAAATTTTATCTTTACAACCATCCAATACTTCCCATATTTCCTCCAGTGATATTTCGCCCTCTCCATATCCAGCCGCCGAGTTCGAGACCACTGCAAGCGACGAATAGGGAATATTTAGTTCTCGTGCAAGCGCAACCTCTGGGTAGCCAGTCATTCCGACAAGCTCGGCTCCCATATTTGAAAACATTCTGATTTCTGCCGGTGTCTCAAAGCGCGGTCCATTGGTACAAACATAAGTTGCACCGTTTCGCACGGTAATCGCCTCTAGATCAGCCGCTTTCGAGAGAAGAGACCGCAATGACTGGTCATACGCTGTGGTCATATCAGTGTGGCGGACTTCTCCAGGTTGATCAAAAAATGTGCTTAGCCTCCCTTGGGTAAATTCCAAAAAGTCACTCACTAAAAACAGTGAGCCGGGACCTTCATTTAGGACTAACGAGGCAACCACGTTTACGGCAAAAATTGCTTCTACGCCTAGCTGCTCAAGCGCCTTAACATTCGCTCGATAGTTAATTGAACTCGGAGGGATTGAATGGTCGCCACCATGGCGCGCCACAAAAGCTATCTGCTGACCATTCCATACTCCTAAACTTACCGATGCTTCACCGTAGGGAGTTTTCACCTGCTGATCAGATCGATTCATTAGATCGGGAAGTGCATAGAATCCGGTTCCGGCAATAATTCCAATCATGATCTATCGTCGCATGGAATTCGCTTCAAGGCGATGCTTACGTTCCAGATTCTTGAGCGAGTCGAAGCCCTCTAGCTTTACATTGTGTTCGAGCAAGGTTTTCATCTACCGTTAAGCACTCGTGTCCGCTGACTACTTTTTCTCCCTTTACCCATACGTCACTCACTAAACGGCGGCCAGCAGCAAAAGCAATACTTGAGATTAGCTCTGATTCTTTCGTGGCTGGAATAAAAGCCGAGTCCTCAAGATCGAGCCGGATCATGTCGGCCCAATGACCCACTTCCAGTGAGCCAACATCGGCTAGACCTAATGCCTTGGCCCCATCTCGGGTAGCCATACAGATTGCATCTTTGGCATCAAGAGTTGTCGAGTCAAGAGAGCTCACGCGCGAAAGCAATGGAGCAATTTTTATTTCTTGCCACAGATCGAGGCTGTCATTAGACGCTGGGCCATCGGTTCCTAAAGCCACAGTTATACCCAATTCACGCATTGCCTTAATATCAGCTACGCCCGAACCCAGTTTCATATTACTTAAAGGGCAGTGGGCCACCGCAACGCCATAATCGGCATAGGACGCCAAATCTTCTCGAGTTAACCACACACTATGAGCCGCAAGAACTTTGCCCCCAAAAACTCCGGACTCGCCAAGAATTCTCACCGTTGATAAATCCTCATGTAGGCGTTCTAATTCCGAACCCTCATTGGCTGTTTCAGCTATATGAATGTGCAACAAAGCACCAAGGTCACGAGCAGCCGTCGCTACTTCAGCACATATTGATGCCCCTAGGTCATATGCCGAATGAGGGCCAAACCCTACGGTCACACCTTTTTCCGGATTGTTGTACAGGCGGTGGAAATCGGCTATCTCATCTATTCTTAGGATCGCAGATTGATTCGAGTCTGCATGCAGAACTGAAAGAATTCCAGGTGTCATAACTATTCGAATGCCAGCGTTAGTAGCAGCTTCAACTATCTGCTCTTCATGGATATACATCTCGCATGTCGTTGTAATACCTGAGCTCAGCATTTCCGCAGATCCGAGCGTCATCCCCCAATAGGCATCCGATGGGGTCATAAGCCCTTCGCGCGGCCACATCACCTCGGTTAACCAGCGCATCAAAGGTAACCCATCTCCACCACCTCGCAGCAACGTCATTGGAGTGTGAGCATGTGTATTGATTAGACCAGGCATAACTAAACCATTAATTCGGATTTCTTTTTTTGAGGTTGTTGGAGCTTCTTTCTCTTTACCGACCCATGTAATTTGGCCATCTTTAACATCGATAACGGCATCACGAATAACAGTAAAATTCTCATCGCATGTAACTAATACTTCTACGAAATAACGAATTCCTGACATCTCTTTAGCTTCTCACGGCTTTCCCTAGAATCAAATTAATTGTTTCACCTAGCGCTAACTCGTTAGTAGCGTCGCCGGCTGATCGCCAACCTACATGGCCATCTGGTCTCAGAAGTATGCAGCCGCCGAGGGGCATACCAATTGCCTTTGCTACGTTTTTTTCAAGCACTATACATTTAATTTGTTTTTCAGATTCTATTTCCCAATGACTTTCATACTCATCTACAAGTACAACTAGGTTGCTATTCGTTAAGTCCAACGTACTTTTGCTTTGCTTTAGGTCAAGCCAATGGTGTGGAATACGATGTCCTGGACGGCTAGTAGCTACATAGTCAGCAACATAATCATCTACAAGCGGAGGGTCACTTTGGTCAGAGACAACAGCGTTCGATTCATAATAATATCCAAGTTCCATTCCAGCAAAATTGCCGTATTTTTTTGAATCACTGATTGCCTCATCGGCACTCTCTCCTTTTAAGGCAAGAGAAGTTATTCGGCCGACCATCTTACTATTCGCAAGGCTTTGTTTCGCATTGAACTCCGCTACCGGCTTGCGCTCTTGTTCATAGGTATCGAGTAGTGATTCACTCGCACTCCCCTTTAGAACGAGGCTTAATTTCCACGCCAGATTGTGGGCATCTTGAATGCCGGTATTTGCTCCGAAGCCTCCAGTCGGGGGAAGCTGATGAGCAGAATCACCGACTAAAAAACATCTTCGCTCACTATATTTATCGGCAACTGTTGCGTTCATAGTCCAACTGCCGATGGAGAGAATTTCAATTTCGAGTTCGCTGTTTTGCGTCGCCCTGCGAACCCAGTTCATGCAGGTAGCTACGTCATACTCCTCGAGACCATTTCCTGGGCCTAAGTGTGTTATCTGACATAGCCAGCGCTTTTGGCCGTCTAACGGCTGGAAAACCCCGCGTGGTTCGCTAGTAAAAAAAAGTACCGCAGGCCTTTTACCTACTAGGTCTGACAGGTCAGCGCTAAAGTACACGTTTATAAAATTTGCTATTCCACGTGGACCATTCATTGAGATTTCGAGCGTATTTCTAACAAAACTGTTAGCTCCATCTGCTGCCACTAAATACCGAGCGGAGATAACCTCGATCTGGTCAGCTACTTCAATCTCTGCTCTAACAAATTTATCGAAAAGCCGCATGCTTTTTAGTTCACTTCCGAATTTCAGCGACTCTGGGGCCAGCGACTCAGCTCTTCTTCGCCAAATTGGTTCATAAACATCTTGGCTCGAAAGATGCGGAATCGCTGGGCTAATGCTTTCGCCCAAACCAACAAACCCGCTAGTCTTCATGCGCCCTATCTCAGGTTCGACTAAATCCTTGCAGTAAGCAATCGAGCTTGACCAGGTTTCAGGTAGCGCGACTTCCGCCATTTCTCTATCGATACCCCATTCGCGAACTATCTCCATGGTGCGAGTATTTAGATTTCTCGCCTTTGGGTGATACGTCGTGCCGGAGTGCTTTTCGATAAGTACATGATCAACGTCAAGTAACGACAGCATAATCGACATGCTCAAACCAACTGGCCCTCCCCCTACTATCAAAACCTCGGTATCGACTTCCGCCATACCTAGAAACTAGGCCATTGATAAGACCGAAACTTAAGATATTGGCAGAGTTGGTGGATAAAGGTTGTCTAAAAGTGTCAAACTCTGTTTCACATGTCCTTGTTTCTTCAACGCACCTTTGATTCATTAGCTAATGGGTCTGCATACGCTGCACTAGCTGTTGCTATCTCCATGGTTTTTCGCTCTTCTGGAGTATTGAACCTTGCTCAAGGTCAGCTCGCTATGTTCTCAACTTATATTGCACTTGTCCTTGCCACAGGCCCTAGCCCGTTCGTTAAATTCACTTCTGGGACAGATATTTTAGGAGCCCCTCTTCCACTTTGGGCAGCAATCGCAGGAGCAGTTTTAATCTCGATGCTGCTCGGAGCACTTCTTGAAAAAGTGGTTATCCGCCCACTTGGAGACGACCCGATACCAGCGATCGGAGCAAGCCTGGGCATATATCTATTAATAGATGCTTTCGTTCGTAAACATTGGGGCGGCTACACAATGTTTCTTGGCTCTCCTTTTCCAGACACTGTTGATGATCGTTTCGATATCGGAGGAGCGCGACTTTGGCATGACACCTTAGGCATAACTATTACGATGCTGTTGGCTTTGCTCATGCTCGCTGTTCTACAAAAGCGCACAAAAGTTGGGCTCGCGTTTAGAGCTGTGACTTCCAACAGGCAAAGTTCCTTGCTGGTTGGAGTGAGAGTAAGCAGAGTACTAATGCTCGGTTGGGCGCTTGCAGCTGGTCTTGGCGCACTAGCTGGCGGCCTTATAGCCGGGCAAATAAATGTGCGGCCAGACATGATGGGGCGGCTGCTTATATTTGGTTTGGCTGCTGCGACTCTCGGAGGCTTACGAAGTCCAATATTGGCTTTCGTCGGCGGCTACCTCTTCGCTTTTCTTGAAACAATGTTGGGTGGTTACGTCGGCTTTATTGATAGTCAAGTAACTCTAGTTTGGGCCCTACTAGTGCTAATTATTATTCTCTCAGTTCGACCTTCAGGGCTTCTGGCTAAGCAACCTTCTTGGGGTAAAAAATGAAGGGGTCTATAACATCGCGAATTTTTTCGTTTCTGAGACTGGCAATTTTTGCATCATTTATAGGATGGGTAGCACTCACCGCAACTTCTAAAACAGTGACGAATGCTACCAACGCTGCAGCCATGACGCTGGCTTTTGCTGGACTAGCCATCTTGACTCATTATTTAGGACTACTTTCCTTAGGACAAGGGGCCTTTATCGGAGTTGGTGCCTACTGTGCTCTTCACGCTGTCAATGACTTCGGTGTCCCAGTGGTTTGGATGCCTCTTGCTGGGCTTATAGGCGGAGCTATCGCCGGTGCTGTAGTGGCGGTTCCCTCGCTCCGCCTTCCAAAGGCCTATCTGGCTCTTCTGACTTTGTCTCTTGCTGTTGCATTTCCAATTGTCCTTAAACAGATTGATGGCAATTTGCCAGTCACTCTGGACGGAAAATTTGATACTCCCAGTTGGACTGGTATTGCTGCTAAGGATGAGCACATTTGGGAATTTGCTATCGTCTTAAGCTATTCAGTGATTGCTCTCTTTCTAGTCCAAGGAATTCTACGCGGGCCTATAGGTCGAGCATTTCTTGCAAGCCGAGACGAACCCGAGGCAGCGGCGGCTTTTGGAATACCGGTATACAGACTTCGACTCTACGGAGTAGCACTTAGCGGCGGTTTAGCTGGCCTCGCAGGTGGACTTTTGTTAGTACCAGTTAATTTCAATGACTACACCCACTTTCCTGAAGAGCTCTCTATAAAAATGTTTGCCTTGGCAATAGCTCTCGGTGGCGCAAGTGTCATCGCTGCGGTACCAGGTTCTATCATTTTAATCTTTCTGCCAATTTGGCTCGTGGACCATAACTGGGTAGTTGAACGAGGCTGGATCGGCTTCATCAAGTCCGAAGGCTTCATCTATGCCGCCTTGTTACTAGGAACTGCCTACTTGACTAAAGGCAAAGGGTTCATGACCATTATCGAAAAAAGACGGAGTTCTCGTCAAAACCGACGAGACGCTAACCCGAATACACAGTCAAACATTGTCCAGACACTCGAAAGAGTAGATCAACGGCTTTCAGCATTAGAAGGCTGGCTGGAAGTTGAAGCGCCAGACATCCGCTCTCGCCAAGATGAAATAGACTGACCTAGCTTTTGTGCTCTTTCTTCTGCCCAAATAGGAGGCGGGAGTTCTATACCGGCTTCAATCTGGTCGTACATTGGGCCGGGATCAGACCATATGTGACAGGTATTTGAATTGAAGGCCATCCTTGTTCTAATTTGTTCGATACTTTCTCTATCTGAAACTGGAGGATCAACTATTTGCTCAGTCGCAGAAACTGACCTCATAGACCAGACAGATTGAACGGCCACAGGAGCCATCGCATGTAAAAGCGCTGTCGTATGACTGCACCCTCTTGGCCCTCCGAAGAGTTCCCGAACTTTTTTTGTAAAACCACGAGCAATTGACAAGCCAACTAATTTTTTATAATGGTCAACTATTTTAATGCAGCCCTCATGAGGATGAGTTTCCATTACGACTGTGGCATCAGTAATAATTAAATCGGGAAAGGAAACCGATACATCGATGATCATGTGATGTATGTCAAGGGGCTCCGAATCATTTTTGAAATAAACTCCAGGTGGTTTCTGATCCGTAACCTTTCCGCGAAGTAGCAGCTCTCCTGGTCTCGTAGAATAAGCGCGAACTTCATAACTGCGGTGATGAAGTTCAACTCCTTCAGGCTCCATTGGATGCATATATTTTTACCCCAACAACCAGTCTGCTGGCGTCACATCACTTTGAGAAAATAAACGGCTCTGAAATCGTTGCATCCCAACAATCCATCGGTCAGTATCTGCCGCTTTCCTCTCTACATATGTCTGAACCTCTGGGTGCGGGAGTACAAGAAACCGCTCTTCTTTCATACATTGGATAACAGTTTCGGCTAAATCTTCAGGTTGAAGAACACCATCACCGGCAGCCGCTCCCGGAGTTCCATTTCCCTGGTCTAACTTATCTGGACTATTTTTTAAGATATTTGTCTCGACAGCTTGCGGACACAACATTGAAACTTTAATGCCCTTCTCACCGTAAGTAATCGCAAGAAACTCACCTAATGAGACTGCTGCTGCTTTGGTAATCGCATATTGCATTGAACCCAGCTGAGTAAGCAGACCGGCTGCTGAGGCTGTATTCAGCAAGTACCCTCCTCCGTTAGCAACCATTACGGGAACCGCTGATCGAGCCGCATAAATGTGAGCCATCACGTGAACTTCCCACATTCTTTGTATCTCTTGATTTTCAACTTCTAAGCCGCCCTGCGTTACGTAACCGGCATTTGAAACAAAAATATCAAGGCAGCCATTTTCTTCGACCGTTTCAGAAACTAATTTTGCTATCGCCTGCTCATCAGTAACATCGAGGGCTACGGCTCGTGCGCCTACTGAAGCAGCAACTTTTTGAGCTCCGTCGCCATCTCGATCTACGACGATGATGGCTCTAGCCCCTTCATCGTGGAATCGTTCCACTATTGCTTTACCTATTCCGCTACCTGCACCTGTGACTATCGCTACCTTGTCCTTAATATCCATACATTGCAGAGTAACCATAGGATTGATCTCGTGCCTAAATCATTCCTTATTCAGTGGCATCAAACTATTCTTTTGTCCATAGACGGGGAGTAACTTTGACTACACCACTTGAAGGCGTAACAATCATTGAGGTAGACAACTGGATGGCCTCTCCAAGCGCCGGGGCAATTTTAGCTGATCTTGGTGCCAACCTTATTAAAGTCGAACCGCTGCAAGGCGACCCGATGCGAGGCATGGGTCGGCCAGCCAAATTACCTAGCAATATGAAAGAATATGACTTTCAATTCGATGTCTCTAATCGAGGTAAACGGTCAATCGCAGTTGATCTTGATTCTGATTTAGGAATTCAAGTTGTTCATGATCTTGTTGCTGATGCGGATGTATTCATGTGTAATCTCCTTGCTCACCGGCAACAACGATTCAAACTTGACCCAGCAACAATAACGACATTGAATTCATCCATCGTTCACGCAACTCTTACAGGGTATGGCACGACCGGTCCCGAAGCATGGCGGCCCGGTTACGACGTCACCGCTTTCTTTGGCAGATCTGGGATTTATGATGCTATGCGAGAAGGAGAGGATGGTCCGGTGCCTATGGCCCGTCCGGCTCAGGGTGACCATACGACCGGGTTAGCTTTCGTCGGAGGAATTCTCGCAGCCCTGCGTCTTGCCGAAAAAACAAATACACCACAAGTAATTGAAACTTCACTCTACGAAACCGCTATCTGGACACAGGCAACCGATTACGCAATTACTGCTATGGATAAGGCTCCGCTCCGACCTCGAGCTCGTGAAAATATGATTATTCCGACGGCTAATCGTTATCCATGTGGAGATGGTAAATGGATTGTTCTCAATATGCCTGAGGAAAAAGCTTGGATTAAATGGTGCCAAGTTATTGGCAGAGAAGATTTTCTTGATGACCAGAGACTTCAAGATGTCAAGGGGCGCTTTCGCAACATGCCAGAACTGGTGAAAGGAATTGATGAAGCTCTGTCACATCGAACAAGAGACGAATGGGGAGCAATATTTGATGCAGAGGGAATTATTTGGGGACCAGTTTTAGCCCTACATGAGGTGGCTCAAGACCCACAAGCTCAAGAACTTGGAATATTTCCAAAAATAAGTAGCCCGCAGTTGGGAGATTACAAAACCGTCGCTGCACCAATTCGGTTTAAGACTGCCGATGTTGGACCAAAAGGACCAGCGCCTACCCTAGGCGAACACACTCGAGAGATACTCAGAGAAATTGGGATGACCGAAATACAAATTCAGAACCTTATAGAAAGTGGTTTCATAAGCGAAGGTTCCTGAGTTCACTGAGGTTCGTATTCAAAACGTAATATCTTCTGGTGCTTCAATTTGGCTTTGCATAACCCAGCCAAGTAAGCCCTTTTCATCGTATATATTTGAATAACAACAAGCGATTCCTTGATATGTTTTTTCAACGTGTGACTCAAAAAAAACCCATTCACCTTGAGGCTTCCTAATCATTTGCAATGTCACATCGGTATTTATGTATGTGCCTCCGCTGTAAGAATTTTCCCAGCCAACCGCTGCACCTAAATCTGAGAGAGTCGAGATCCGTTGGAAAGGGCTTGTCTCTTGGCCATCTATTAAGGGGCAATCTAGACGGATCCATATTCGCCCTGGGCCTGGCTCTTCAGTCGACCCTTCGATAACTCGCATATCGATAGCGTCGGCGTTAAAACCAGGTCGTGGGTACTCCATGTCAGGGTGAGACCCCGGGTCAGCACGAATTGCCGGTATATCTGGCACTTGGCTTTCGATTACAGAATTTATTTCAGATGGAGCCAGCCACTGTGAAGATGCTCGAGCAACCAATTTACCATGTTCATGAATTTGGCCATCAACGACTGCTGTCTTCCTGCCATTCTTTACTAGCTGAGAAGACACTTCTAAGCTACTTACTGCTACTCCTGAGAGAATTTCGACAGTCAAACGAGTGCATATTAAATCGGTTCTATTCAACGCAGCTTCAACTACCCAACTTAATAAACCGCATATAGGTCCGCCATGCATAACTCCGTGGCTCCAAGGGCCACGAGTCAGATCGGTTGCTATTACTCCTGAAGTTTTTTCTGCAAAAAGAGCCGGTGGCATATTTTTCGGCTGTTCATAGGTCGTTTCCAAAACAAATTTATCTGTCACGGCTCGTACCTTAGGCGACACTCATCTCAGTTACTGGCTGTTAACAACTACTGGTGTGGTATCCCTAATCAAAATATTTTCTTGTACCTACTAACAACGATAAGCTTCTCGTTCAAAGCCCAACCTGTAGGTAGTCCCTAGTGGTAGTTAGTCAACTCTCAAATTATTGAACAACTAGTTAAATAGTAAACATCATTCATGTTGGCTACACCCAGGCGTATGACATAATCAAAATCCATGTCAGGAAATAGTTTTCAGTCATTAATTTTTAAAAACAAAACGTACATTTCCACTTTCACCTAATTGACCGGTGAGTTACGTACAAAGGACCAGCGACGGAATAGAACCACCTCATATACGGTGAGCTTCTTCTATCTCAAGTTATGGTTATCAGGTGAAACATTTTCGTTTTGGAATTCAACTTCCATCGGCTGCTAATGGAGCTGAGTATCGATCTATAGCTAAAGAAATAGAAGCGCTCGGCTACAGCACTGTATTCTGCCCAGACCACTTCGATGAACAATGGTCACCGACAGTGGCGCTTACTATTGCTGCTGAAGCTACCGAAACCCTCAACGTTGGTTCACTCGTATATGACGTTGACTACCGGCATCCGTTAGTTCTTGCCAAAGAACTCGCAACTCTGGATCTTGCAGCTGAAGGAAGAGTCGAATTCGGGATTGGCGCCGGTTGGATGGAGACCGACTACTTAACTGCCGGAATAGCTTATGACAAGCCAGGCCTTCGAATAAGTCGGATGATTGAAGCGATACAAATAATTCAAATGCTTTGGTCTGGAGAGGTTTTTACATTCACTGGCGACCATTATCAGATAAAAGAGGCCACAGGTTTTCCTCTGCCCTATAACAAAAAGGGTCCCCCATTAATAATCGGTGGTGGGGGTAAAAAAGTACTCACAGAAGCGGCCCAAAGAGCAAATATCGTTGGTCTCAATGCATCCCTACACAGCGGCGAAATCGGCGCTAACACAGCTCAGTCGGCGTTAGCCGAAAGATTTATCGAACGGCGAGCTTGGGTAGAGGAGGCAGCAGGAGATCGGTTCGCAGACCTCGAGCTCCAGATCAACACTTTTATGGTAAGTCTTACTCGAACAAGCAAAGAAGCTGATGATCTATTTGAAAATTTGGCTCCCGTTTTTGGAGTTACCCCGCAGCAAGCACGAGAAATTCCACTAGTTCTCGCAGGGACCGTCAACGATGTATGTGAGCAACTGCAACATCGAAGAGAAATTTATGGTGTTAGCTACATTGTTTTTCCTTCAACTGAAATCCGTAACCTCGCTCCAGTTGTAGAGCGCCTTGCGGGGACATAAGTGGCTCACCGAATAAGACAGCTACAACCTGGGTCAGGAATTGGGCCTTCTATGTGCAAGGTTATAAATCAGATTCCTTCTAACTGGTCACCCCCGAGGCTAATCTTTCAAACGTGATTACAGTTCAAGTTGTTCCCTTCGGCAAACATGCTTCAGAGCAACTGGCAAAATGTATTGCCGAAGCTAAACAACTTGACCCGCTCACTTCAGTTACTGTTTTAGTTCCTAGCAACTACGCGTCAGTTTCTATACGCCGTCAGCTTGCCGCTGGCCAACATGGTCCGACTTACAAGCTCGGTGCCGGTATCATTGCTGTAGATTTTTTAACACCATTTCATTTCGCCGAAAGATTGGCCTCAGCATCTCTCACTTCTAGCGGACGTAAACCCGTAAGCAATGCGATAGTTGCTGCTGCTGTGCGCAACGCACTAGCTAATCAGCCCGGAATGTTCGCTAGTGTCACACAACACAGTGCGACAGAAAGTGCTTTGGTAAATATTCATCGCGAGCTGCGAGATCTTGACTCCAATCAACTCGACAAGTTAGCCGCCTCAAACCTTCGAACTTCCGAAATAGTAAAATTACATAGACTAGTGGCTGCTTCTCTTTGCCAAGAGTGGTACGACGAGTTTGATCTACTTACAACTGCCAGCCACTTGGTAAATAGTGACGAGGCTGATCTTGATGGAGAGATAATAGTTTTTCTACCTCAAGAACTCGGCACCTTAGCTGCAGGTCTAATTAAGTCGCTTGGCTCACGATCTAAAGTCTCTGTACTAATCGGAATGACTGGCGCTCACAAAGCTGACAGAGACGCAAGACGAACTTGCGGTTTGCTCGAAATTGAACTCCCCAACATTTCCACAACTCCTCCTGTTGCTCAACACATTATCTCTACTACCGATCCAGACGATGAGACTCGATTTGTGGTCCGAACCGTCCTTGCTCAATTGGATCAAGGAATACCGCCTGACCGAATAGCCGTGGTTTACCCGCATGAAGAGCCTTACCGCCGGCTACTTCATGAACGCTTCGATCTGACAGGGATTCGATGGAATGGGTCTAGTTCCCGACGGTTAAGTGAATCCGTGATTGGAAAATTCACTCTTGGTCTTCTTTCTATTTCAGATCACGAGTTTCGACGAGACGACATTCTCGATCTCCTTTCAAGCGCTCCAATTCGGCTAAATCTAGATTCGTCGGAACTAATTCCAGATGTCGCTTGGGCACGCAGGGCAAGGGCAGCGGGAGTAGTCGCAGGCATTCATAATTGGACTGCCGCTTTGGCTAGCCATCGTGACGAAGCCCTAAAAAGATCAGAACGCCTCAAAAATAGAGACTCCGAAAATCCGATTGTGGAAGAGAACCAGACTGCGGCTAACGAAGCTGATGCCTTACTCCAATTCATTCTTGAACTCTCAGATCAAACTAACTTTAAGACATTAGTTCCAGGTTGGCGCTCAGCGTGTATCTGGCTTCAACAACTTTTAGACCGTTATATAGGTCCGTACGGCGTCACTCAGTTACCGGAAACTGAACTCCGTTCTGCTGAATTGATATACGGTATTCTTTCTAGGCTTCGCGATTTAGAAAATATCGAAACATCAGTCACTCGAGACGTTTTCCAGAGAACTTTAGAGCTCGAACTAGATCAGACGACTACTCGTGTGGGAACAATGGGCGATGGCGTCTTTGTCGGCAAAATTAACCAAACTCTAGGCTTCGATTTTGATTATGTTCACGTGCTCGGAATGGCTGAAGGCGTATTCCCGACAAATCAAGGCACCGAAGGTTTGCTCGCCGACCAGCAAAGACAGTTGTTGGGCGAGGCTCTCCCGATGCGAAGCCAAGACTTGCATAAAGATCATCGAAATTTCCTTTCGTGCTTAGCAACTGCTCCATACCGCAGTCTCTCTTTCCCTAGAGGTGACCTTCGCCGTAACGGCGAACGGCACCCATCGAGATGGGTAATTGATTCAGCTCTTCAGCTCGGTAACTCGAATCTGGACCTAGCCTTTACGGAAGATTCAGAAAATTGGGCAGAGTTCATACCTTCTTTTATATCTGGCATACAAAATTCAACTTTTCCAGCCACAGTAAATGAGCACAATCTTGCAGAGCTTCTGTCGTTAAAACAAGAGACCGGTGACGTAGATGCTCACAATTTAGGGCTGCTTAGTCCTTTTGAAAAAAGCCGACGATTGACGGTGGCTCGCGAATCTGCCCAATTCACTCGATTTGACGGCAATCTCTCTGGCGTAGTTACTCCAGAAGGAGTTCGTGTCGACATAATCTCTGCAACTCGTCTCGAAGCTTGGGCAAAATGTCCTCATAGTTATTTTTTGCGCCACATCCTCGGAATAACAGAAACTACCCACCCAGAAACAGAACTGCGCATTACGGCATTGGATCGCGGGGCTCTAATTCACGAGGCCGCTGATTCTTTTTTCCAAGAACTCATCAATCAGAACTCTCCCAGCCTCACTCACCATAATTTTTCAGATTCAGAGTTTACGCGAATGCGTCAAATTGGTAGTCAAGCAGCTCAGGATCTAGAAGATAAAGGACTTACTGGAAGGCCAGTTTTTTGGCCACGCGATAGAGAAGCAATACTTAACGACCTCCAAAAACTTCTAAAAAACGATACAAAAAGAAGCCAGATTGGAACCATCATCGCGTCAGAATTTAAGTTCGGCGAAGGCCGTCCAATCCACCGGCTTCTGCCTTCAGGCAAAAAAGTGTCATTTCGCGGAAGCGCCGATCGGGTCGAACAAAAACCAGACGGGAATCTAATTGTCATTGACTACAAAACTGGTAAACCGAACGATTTCAAGGGTCTCAGCCAACAAGATCCAACTCTAAGAGGAACTAAACTTCAATTGCCTATCTATGGGTTAGCGGCTCGTGAGATATTCCCTAACCCACAAACGATGACAGATGTCAGCTACTGGTTTACTAGCGAGGCAAAAGGTAAGTGGAAAGAAATTGGGTACAAAATAACCGACACGCTTCTCGAGACATTTGATGCGGTAATCGAAACCATTGTGACCGGAATTGAGTCAGGCGTTTTTCCCCCTAGACCATCCAACGTAACTTCATACGGCGAATTTATAGACTGCGCTTACTGCGATCCTGATGGTTACGGAACCGGTGATCTTCAGAAACAGTGGGAGACTAAATCTTCAGCAATCGAGCTAATTGACTATCTCAGGCTAGTTGAAGGAAACAATGACTGATACCGCCGCTCTTTTTGATGATGCCCAAAGAAACCAGATAGATAGTTCTCTTGATGAGACTCTCTTCGTTGAGGCGGGAGCCGGCTCTGGAAAAACTCATTCATTAGTCAAAAGAATTATCTCGTTAGTATCATCGCCAAGCAACATTCCACTCCGAAACATTGCGGCTATAACTTTCACCGAGAAAGCAGCAACAGAACTTAAACATCGAATTCGCATCCAACTCGAAGAACTTCGATCCAACGCCAACGATGAAAGCTTTGATTGTTTTGAAAACGCGCTCAATGACTTAGATGGAGCTGCTATCTCGACAGTTCATGGGTTTGCTCGTCGAATTCTTGCCGAGTTCCCGGTCGAAGCGAACTTGCCGCCGCGCTTTGAAACAGTTGATGAGATCAATAGTCAAGTCGCATTTCAATACCGCATGGAAGGACTTCTGGATGACTTATTTGCCGACGAGGACTGGGCTGAAACGCTTCTGTTTGCGGACGCTATCGAGTTCAAACCCATACAGCATTTAACTGACATAGCAATGGCTCTGAATTCCAACTGGGACCGACTCACTCCATTTCCTTGTCCGAACTTACCCACAGACGATTTTTCGGAGCTCATAATCCGAGGTCATGCCATTATAAATCAAATCAATGACTGCTTTGGAGACACAGCTAAGGATTCAATGGTTAAGTTACTAACCAAAGTTAGCCAGCTTGTCCATTCTTTAGAGAATGCCTTCGATGTCACCAGCAGCCTCGAAATTTTACATAAGGCAGTAACCGGCTCTTCCCCCTTAACTCAAAAAGTCGATAGGGTAGGCTCACAGGCTAATTGGCATAACATTCACGCCGTTCGAACCGAATACTCTGAGTTTCGGATTCTCCTCCAGCAACAACACCAGCAATTTGTTGACGCAATTTTAAACCGATTTTTGTCCTATCTCACAGACTTTACTCTTCGCTCAGCTATCGACCGGCGAGTAAATGGTTGTCTCGAATTTCATGACCTACTCGTGTTAGCTCGAAATACTCTTCGTGACCCGCTACATGGAGCTAATGTTCGTTCCGTCTTACACTCAAAATATCAACGCCTCCTTCTCGATGAGTTCCAAGACACCGATCCCATTCAAATAGAATTAGCAGTTCTCATAGCTTCTTCACCTACCAGCGATTCATCACGCTCATGGCAGAGCCTTTCTGTGGAACCTGGCAGACTCTTTTTTGTCGGTGATCCGAAACAATCTATCTACCGATTTCGTCGAGCGGATATCAGTCTTTTTCTTGAAGCACGTAACAAGTTCACGACTGAAGCCACCGAATTATCTACGAACTTCCGCAGCGTCACACCGATTATTGAATGGGTTAACTCAGTATTCAATAACTTGATCCAATATGAGGCTGGTTCTCAGCCAGAATACAAAGGCCTTGTACCTTTCAGAGATCCGGCGCCATCTGGTCCAGGTGTCGGCTTGATCGGACAATCGGCTCACCACAAAAAAGAAAAGATCGATACCATTCGAGCCGCAGAGGCTACGGATATTAGCGCCACCATTCTTGCTGCAAAGCAAGAGGGCTGGTCAGTTCAACGAGATAATGAATGGGCTCCAGCGAAGTTCAATGACATGGCAGTACTTGTTCCAAGTAAAAGTTCTGTACCTTCGCTAGAGAAAGCCTTTACAAAATACGGTATTCCGTACCAACTAGAGTCAGCGAGTTTTATTTGGCGAAGTCGAGAAATTCGGAACCTAATCATGTGTTTGCGAGCAATTAACGATCCAACGGATTCTCTCGCCACCATTAGCGCCTTGCGTTCACCTATCTATGGTTGCGGAGACGATGATCTTTACCAATACCGAGTCAATGGTCATGGAAGCTGGAATTTCGCTGAACTCCCAGAAAACCCAACCGATGACGCCGCAGACATAGCCTTAAAGGGGCTTAAACATTTAGCTTCTCTCTATTCTCTTCGAACTTTACTCTCACCTTCAGAGCTAATCGAGAAATTAATTAGTGACCGTCAACTCTATGAGCAGGCAGTGATTAGTCACAGACCTCGCGACAGTTTGCGCCGACTCCGTTACGTTGTCGACCAAGCCAGAGCCTGGAGTGATGCAACAGGCGGCACTCTTCATAGATTTTTGCGTTGGGCAAGTTCACAAGCAGACAAAAACAGTAGAGCAGTGGAAAGTGTGCTTCCTGAATCCGATAATGACTCAGTAAGAATAATGACTATTCACGCTGCAAAAGGCCTCGAATTTCCTATAACAATAGTGGCAGGCCTAGCCGGAGCGAGCAACAGATCCCGAGGCTTGCAGGTCGGTTTTAACCCTGAGGCATCTAGCCCACTGATTCGCTGCAAGGCAGGAGTTGAATCATCAGGATTTTCTGACTGGCTCAAAAACAAAAGTTCTCTTGAGCAAGCTGAGAGGATTCGGCTCCTATACGTAGCTTGCACTCGAGCATCGGACCACCTAATAATCTCTGTCCATAGACGCGACCGAAGTAATACAAAAATACTTCGTGGCGAAATGAATGCGGCAGAATTAATTTGCGATGGGTGCCTCGGCCCCACAGACACAACTTTTACTGTTCCACCGTTACCATCACAACCAGTCATCAAACAGCGTGAAAAAATTCAGACACACCGCCCTGGCCACAAAGATTGGGAGGCACGCAGAACAATAGCGCTGAGCCTACCAAACCACCTCCGTTCGATTAGCCCTACGGGTATAACTCGACTAGCTAGAAAACATCCAACTACTCAAAACGAAGAAGGGCTTAATAAACACAGTCAAGATTTGTCGGAAATACCCTGGAGAAAGGGCCGATATGGCAGCGCCTTAGGTCGAGCCGTACATGGAGTGCTGCAAACCATAAATCTGTCTACGGGAACAAACATTGCAGCACTATCAGCTTCTCAAGCTGGCGCAGAATCAATAAGCCACCAATCTCAACTGGTACAGGCTTTCGTCACTTCCGCTCTAGAAACAGAAATAATCAAATCCGCTGCTAGGAAACGCCACTGGCGAGAGCTCTATGTTGCTGCTCCAGTCAATGGACTTGTTCTCGAGGGTTACATCGATCTGATGTACCAAGAAGATGACGCTAACGACTTAATTCTTATCGACTACAAAACAGATCAAATCACTGATTTGACGGCTGAAGACAAAGTTTCACAATACCGCCTTCAGGGCGCCGCTTATGCTTTTGCGGTGGAGGCAACAACCGGACAGCAAGTCAAAGAAATGAAATTTGTGTTTCTTTCTTCGGACGGAGAGCCAGCTAGAGTCGAACGAGTCAATGACCTACACCTAGCAATTGCAGATGTTGAGCTTCTTACAAAGCGCGTGGAGGGGCAATGAAACCGCCCATTAAATCACCTATATGGGAGGCAAGAGAAATCGTCAGGCGGTCATGACCATATGCCCCAACTACTTGACATCCGATTGGAACACCTGACGCACCAATTCCTATTGGCGGTACCGTAGATGGCAAATATGCCATGCCAACCATCGTCGTCCATTTAGCTACATCTCGATAGGGTCTGTCCTCCCCGTTACATATGAGTGTCCGCTTCGACCAATCGCCAGTTTGTTGATGGTGGAACGGTGGCACGAAAGATACAGGAAGGATTATCGCATCGTACGAAGAGAAGAAATATTCCCAGGCTTTTCGAATTTCTTCCCGCCGAACATGATGGTCCAGCCAAATACGATGCCCAGGACCATTACTTTGAGTGCTTTGAGAAGTGGCACGTTGCACTAACCACAAACCCAGCATTGCTGCTTCATCAGGGTCTATAGCTGGCCGAGCTTCACGGTCTATCTGGAAGCCATCGGCTTCTAAGGCCGAAACGGCTATATCGACAGTTTCGAGAACTTCAGCGTCAACCGGACAGAACTCATCATCAAGCCAGGCACCGATTTTTAATTTCCGTATGTCGGCCGGGGGGTCAGATAGCTGAACTACCCAGGGTTTCTTGCTGCGAACCATAAGGCTCAGTAGAAGATCCAGATCGGAAGCGCTCCGAGCTATTGGTCCAAACACATTTATATCTGCCTCATTTAAGCCACCATTTTCGTAGTCTAGGTAGCCAGTTGTTGGTATTAAACCAAAACTCGGCTTATGGCCCCAGACTCCATTAAAGGCAGCTGGGAACCGAATCGAGCCACCTATATCAGTGCCTATTTCAAACGAAGTGAAGCCCATTGCCACTGCCGCTGCCGCACCTCCAGATGAACCTCCTGGAACACGCTCTAGATCCCAAGGATTATTTGTAGTACCAAACATTTCGTTGTACGCCTGAATATCGCCAGACCACCTCGGCAAATTTGTTTTGCCCATAACAATAGCCCCAGCATCACGAACAGCTTGGACAACTGCGGCATCTCCATCTGGCACATATTCTGAAAGCTCTACCGCTCCACCGGTTGACCGGAGCCCCTCGGTAGCTAACGCATCTTTCACAGTTATCGGGATACCGTGGAGCGGCCCTAAGGTTTCTCCTCTGCTTGTCTTCTCATCTGCTAGCTCAGATTCACTCAAAGCCCGCTCGAAATCACGCGTAACGACTGCATTAATTTCATGGTCGAGCCTCTCAATACGCTCTATGTAGTGAGCTGTTAGCTCACTACTCGTAACCTCACGTTTTCGAATCAACTCAATTTGTTCCGTCGTAGACATCAGCCCAAGATCAGTCATGCCCAACTCCTTCTTCGAATTTCTGAATTACTTTCCCGACAGGAATAACGTTTCGCTACCACCCGCATTAACGATTACTCCAACTTTTGTGCCGACCCAATCTAGTGTGCCCCACTTAGCAGCCCCCCCACTCAAATCAAACAGTCCTAACTCAGAGTCTTCCATATCCAACAAAGTACGTTCGCCTCGAACAACCAGTTTTATCACCGTGTCTCCATCTATCAGAGCATCTAAATTACGTTGCTCTTCATTTAGCGAATCGAAAATACCATTACGATTAACAATTTGACCATCCCGAACTATCTGATTCGCTGTTTCAATTTCAATTTTGTCTGCAACTATCCCTATGTTCAGCAACTCTTCACCGAAGATTTTCTGCCGTACCCAACCTTCTCCATTCATTGAACGCGTCAAAGCTACATACATTTTTTCTGATTCTCTGAGCACAGCTTCCCCTGTTTCAACACCAAGCGCCTTCAGTGAATAAACAACTTTACCTTCTATCGGGTCGGTCGCATATAGGTACTCACCATCTATGCGTGCCTCTACTGCATCTAGACCTTGGCTTCTAAGCAAACACAACGGGTCCGTCACAACTCTTTCCATAGTTGAAATCGTCATCTCGTTTTCCGTGACTCGCAAAGCTGCTGCTTCAATCTGCCTGACACTACCACTAGCCAAATAAAGCGAATCTTTGTACTCGCGCGATGGATGTTGATACTTATCTTTTATTACCAAAACTCGGTCACATATGTTAGACCCCGACCACCCCAGCACGGAAGACCAATTTCCCATTGTGTCTAGCTGCACTCCTACTACTTGGATACCAGCCGGGAACTTTAGTTCCACCCAATCATCACCTTGTAACGTAAACCAAAGATCATTCGCGTGAGCGGCAACGTTATTTCCGCTGAATGAGTACTTCGTCATAGAACCAGGGATAGGAGCCGTTACTTGCATCCAGCTCCTCGTCTCGCTTAACTCCTTTTGAGTCAAAAGCTGATTATCAGTTCGACTCTGATCAAGATTTTCTGATGCGATAATATTTGGTAGTTCATCTTCCACCTCAGAAGCATCTGCATCTGAAAGCTCTTTTTCTCCTTTCTCCAAAGCACCTGTTTCGCCAATTAAGTTATTTGCAGACGAGGTTTCAAAACTTTCAGACCCACTTGGGGAAGATAGAAAGGCGTATGTTCCAACTACGATGAGTGCAACGCCAGCAAAACTAATAATACCTTTCATAAACTGCTTTTTCAGTCGAGTTCTTTTCGTAGCTTTTTTTCGAATTTCCTCAAGCATTCCTGTGCTCAACTCGACCTGCTCACCGGTATCTTGAAGATGACGTCGGATATCATCATCGAAGCCCATGATTCGCTCCTTTGCTTACGTTCTTGTTCCCACTCTGACTGTCGAGCCGAACTTCCAACTGCTTTAAGGCCCGATTCAAACGACTTTTTACTGTGCCTGGGCGAATTCCTAAGGCATCTGCAGTTTCGTCTATAGACCAATCCATAAAAAACCTTGCAACTACAACTGCTCGACTCTGAGGCGAGAGAGTGTCCAAGGCACGTTCCAAATCAACATCGATAAGCTCGTCAACAAAGGATGAGTCAAAGTTCAGTAGAGGTCTTTTTTCTATTTCTCTGCGTCTCCTACGCAACCAAGATCGAGCCCAATTCATGGCTACCCTGTAGACCCAGCCTTGCGGATTCGAATATTCACGAATTTGTTCCCACCGTTGGCATGCGCGAACGAAAGCTTCATCAGTTGCCTCTGTCCCTAGGTCAATATCTCTTAAAGTAAGACTGATTGCCGTAGCTAGTCGATCTCTGTGTTGAGCATAAAATCTGTCAAAGTCAAGTGGTTTTTGCGCGCGAATATCACATGTTGCAGGCGCAGTTTTAAACTTTTTTGAATGGGTAGGATTTTTTCCCACCATGACCTCTTTAAATTATTTTTCAAGCTACCGGCGTATGTTCTTCCGGATACGTCCTCTGCCAGATCGAATTTTCTGTTACCAGTCGGTGTTAGCACTGCTTCGAACCTTCGATATCAACGACCCTCGGGTCGATACAATTTAATTGGACCTTCCCCAGTCATCAACTCGCTTTGCCGGCTCCAAGGGCGACCTGCATTAGCACCACCATCAACAACTAGTTCTGCTCCGGTAATAAATGTTGAGTCATCCGAAGCTAAGAAGAGTGCTGCCTGTGCTATATCGTCTGGAACTCCAACACGGCCAATTGGTTGATGTCGTCCGAATCGTGACTTAAATTTTTCTCGACGATCTTCGCTAATTGGTCCATGGGCGAGCGGTGTAGCTACTACCCCAGGACATATTGAATTAACTCGGACTCCATCTTGCCCAAGTTCCAACGCAACCGACTTCGTTAAATGAATAACTGCGGCTTTCGTAGCTGTATACAGGTGGGGAGATTCTCCGGCTTGCAAACCAGCTACTGAAGCTGTCGAAATAATCGAACCAAATTTTTGACTCTTCATAACTGGCGCACAGTGTTTCATACCAAAAAAAACACCTTTAAGTAAAACATCGACGGTAATGTCAAAGTCGCTTTCGCTAATAGTTTCGATTGGGCCACGAGCGCCACCAAAGCCTGCGTTATTAAACATGATGTCTAGGTGTCCCCACAAGTCAACCGCTTCAGACACTGCATTTGATACATCCTCTTCGCGCGATACATCTACCCGCAAAAAAGCACCCTTCGTTCCAAGCTCATCCGCTACTGCTTGCCCTTTTGCTTCATTCATATCTGTCACGAGCACTTGAGCGCCTTCTTTGGCAAACAAACGGGCGGTTTCTGCTCCCATCCCACTTCCAGCACCAGTTATAACTGCCACTCGGTCATCTAAACGCCCCATCTATTTCTCCTCCATTACATAATTTTCTGACAACAAGATACCAGAGCTAGACAGCGCTCTGATTTCCTGTTCTCCTGCCCCTAACCATTCAGCAAGAACCGCATGATTGTGTTCACCTCGGTATGGCGCAACTGCATTATTTTCTAAACCGGATTTACTTTGCGAAAACTTATATGGGGTCTGAGAAACTTTTCTTTTTCCACCATCTCTCGCATCGATTTCTATCGAGTTAGCCCGATGAACAGACGTAGGCGAGTCATAGGCTTCATTGGTTGTGTTGATATGGCCCCAAGCCAAGTTGCACTTATCTAAAGCCGCCAACATCTCTTCACGACTTGCAAAAGAGCAAAGGAACTCCTGAATAATAGTCGTACGAGCTAATCGTTTAGCTTGCACTTCAGTACCTGGAGGAGAAGAGTCTTCTAGTCCATGAACCTCGCTGAGACGCTTCCACACCCACCGAAAATCGCCCGCGGTAAGAATCGGTCCGCCCACTGCTTCCCACACCAGCCCGCCCGCTGCTGCATATTTTCCACCGTCTAAACCCACATGACTAGCGTCATCAGTCGCTAAAAACGCGTCGAGCATACACATGTCAATGTGCTGTCCCTGTCCACTCGCTTCAGCCACACGCAAAGCTGCTAACAGCCCTATTGTCCCATGGAGTGAAGCATTCGTGTCAGCTGCGGAAAGGTTTAAGTCAATAATTGGTTGGTCATTCCATGCTGACACGCGCTGAAGCCAGCCTGACTCGCCATGTAATATCGGCGCATAGGCTGCTCTACCAGATTCTGGCCCTTCTTGTCCAAAACCTGATATCGACAACATCACTAACTTCGGATTCAATTTCTCTAAAGCTTCGTAATCGAGACCGTACTTTTTCATTACCCCTGGGCGAAAATTTTCTACCAAGACGTCAGCGGTTTTAGCTAGTTCCTTAACTAATTCAGCTCCGCCTTCTAATCGGAGATCGATGCAGACATTTCGTTTCCCAACATTTTGTTGCGTGTAATAGCCTGCCAATCCAGCTCGAACAGTGCCCCAGCTACGCGTCACATCACCCTCTGGCGGTTCTAATTTAACTACTTCCGCCCCTAAGTCACTGAGAATTCTCCCAGCGAAAGGTCCCGCCAACACCCGACTCATATCTAGAACTTTGATTCCTGCAAGCGGTCGCATTTGTTTCTCCTTTATGGCACACCAGTCGAAGTCTCGCGCGCATCCGGAACTGGCGCACCCCAAACTTTGCATTAAGCCACACCTTTAACCTCTGATTCGCCTAACGTTGCTATTAACCATGGTGATGAACGTAATAGGAACTGAACTCGAAGTGTGCGGAAGTGACCCAGTCACTGGTTTCTACCGAGACAATTGTTGCAATACGGGCGCAGGGGATTTAGGTGTTCACACCGTCTGTGCAATAATGACTGACGACTTTTTAAATTTTTCAAAAGCAGCAGGCAATGATTTGAGCACCTCACGCCCCGAATTCGGATTTAAAGGTCTCAGCGATGGAGACAACTGGTGCCTTTGTGCACCTCGTTGGCAAGAAGCTTTTGAAGCCGGTCGGGCTCCCCTAGTTCGACTCCGGGCAACTCACCTCCTGACTCTGGAATGGGTTTCGTTGAGCGATCTAAAGGCCAACGCAATTGACCTATAAAACACTATCGATAATCAAATAGATGACCGGTACCAGCAACTAAGGTTTAGATGAGGGCGCGTCGGAAGCTAATACAATTAGAACGACTGTATTCTCTACAAAAGACCCGATAATTTCCAGAACTACTCAGACCCAATGCGAACAATGATGCTTCAACGACTTTTTGTATCCGACAATACTCAGTCGTAAATTGGCCGGTCGCCTCTAATAGTTACCCGGTGCATTTCTCGTCTTTCACCATCATAATCGTTTAAGGCATAATGCTGAACAATTCTGTTATCCCATAACGTTACAGTACCCGGCTCCCATCTCACCCGGCACGTAAATTTTGGCTCTTCACAGTGACTCAAAAGAAAAGACAAAAGTGCGTTGCTCTCGCTTGAACGAAGTCCTTCCAGCCGCTCAGTAAACGGTCGGTTTATGTACAGTGCACGTAAGCCACTCTCTGGATGAGTTCGGACAACTGGGTGTGACACTTGAGCATGAGCTTTTTCTGATATCCCAAGTGACATAGACTTTCGAGCTTCTAAACGCTTTTCAGAATCACCATTGAGTCCGTACTGGCTCGCTGCAGAATGAAGACCTTTAAGTTGACCCACGAACTCCTTCATATAATCAGAAAGGCTCTCGTATGCTGCGTGCTGATTAGCAAACAGGGTATCTCCCCCAAATTCTGGAGTGTCTATGGCGTATAGCAATGATCCCAAAGGAGGTCGAGAAAGAAATGACATATCGGTATGCCAGCCACCACCGAAATTTATTTTTTCATTCGCTTCTTTAATAATGGGCGCTACTTCGGGATGTTCATCTAAGCCCTTTATGTAGGGGTGGGTCTCTAATGGTCCAAAATATTTTGCAAAGTTTTTTATTTCAATCGGGTTCAAAGTTTGTTCACGAAATACTAGAACATGGTACTTCAAAAAAGCTGATTTGATTTGGTCAATACTATTAGCGCACTTCGCCAAATTTATGTCGGAGATTTCAGCTCCCAAAGCACCAGATATAGGTCGGATCGTTAAAGCTTGATTATTATCTGACGAGGACTTCAACTGACTAGGACTTTCCATCAAGGGCACGCAGACGTTCCCCCACAAGTCCAATAGCCTCGGTCGCTTTTTCTGTACTTACGGCACAAGGAGTTAAATTAAAGTGACGACACCCTGCCTCTAGATAGGGCGCAAGAAATTCGACAACATCATCAACTGTTCCATGAGGCGTATATTTAGAAAATTTTTCAAATGGGACTTGATAGAAATTTTCCATCTCAGGGCCAACATAGCCCGCTGCTTCATCTTTACTATCCCCAATTCCTACCCAAAGCTGGATACCGTGGTCAGGAGTAAAGGTTCGTTTAGCTTCGTCTGCAGCCTCATCAAAGATGTTCAAAGCCTTCCTATAACGTTCTGGCGAACACCAAATCCCTAACCATCCATCAGCAAATTTCCCTGCCCTTCGAAGCGCAGCGTCTGCTCTTCCCCCGACGTACACAGGTATCGCAGGTTTCGGCACCGGAACAATTCGGGCCCTATCAATTTCAAAGAATTTCCCGCTATAGCTCAACGTTTCACCTCGTAAAAGGCCTTGGACAATCTCGAGCGATTCATCAGTGCGCTGTCCACGAGTGCGAGGATCAACTCCACAAACTTCTACTTCGTGCCTATCATCTCCCCCTACGCCAATTCCAAACGATATGCGTCCGGGAGCCATCTCCGCCAGATTTGCGAGCTGTCTCGCCACCGGAACAGGATGTCGAAGCGGCAGCAAATATACCCCTAAATAGATCCCAATTTCTGGATGTAAATTCGCTAGCGCCGCAGCACTAACCATCCCATCATGTCCATGGCCAAACCTGAAACTTACGTGATCTGCAAAAAAAACATGGTCAATACCAAAATCTACTACACGTTGCAGAGCCTTTTTTCGTTCCTCCCAAGGCCGGCTCCAAAGGTCAAGCGCTGGTGTTACCCCAACTCGAATATTAGGTTTCATGATTGAGGCCCCATAATTAAGCAAGTGCCCTGAGCAGCGGCAACAAGACGTTCTTTATTTGTCACATCGATTCGCACAACCGCTGTAGATTTACTCATAGCAATTACTTCGGCGCTAGCAGTACATACGCCTTCGCTCACAGGGCGAAGAAGGTTAATTTTAAATTCCGTCGTAGCTGCCCAAGAGCCTTTTGGCATAGCGGGATAAAGAACTACACCTAGGACATGGTCGCAGAAAGCTGATATGCAGCCTCCGTGTATATTGCCAATCATTGTCACCATGTCGGGCAACACTTTGAAGGAAGCAACTAATTGACCTGGTTCAAAAGAATCGATTGTGATTCCGAGAAATCCATCGATACCTTTCTTGGGTACAAAGCCGGCAAACTTAGTCGCAGTTTGTTCATCCCAAAATTTTAGTTTTACAGGCATACATAAACCTTAGATCCTTAATCATCTAGGTGTGAAATAGAGTTAGAGGTCTTCCTCATCCAAATAGCTAGATCTAGAAGAAACTCCCGTGCCTGAATTCCGTCTTGCTGACCAAAACCATGCTGTGCGCCACCATAGAGTTTACGACTGACGAGCCCATTCGCATTTGCGAACGCGTCGCACAAATCATCAACTATCGACGATGGGACATTTCGATCGTGTTCAGCTTCTGCAAAAAAAATAGGTGGAAGGTTCGTGTAGGCACCCTTGCTTATTAATCTCGGAATGCTTGCTTCTTTCATTACTTCTTTACTGACAAAATATGCTTCCGTATTTCTAGTTAACCGATTGCCGTGCTCTGTTCTGAGGCTTTTCGCGTACAAAAATCTTTTCAATGGGTCTACCGGAGCCCAAAAAACCCCGACACCGCTAACTGAAGCATCTACTTTGTCAATATCTTCAATACTGTCGAATCCATTTAATTTAATAGTTGGGTCAACCGATAATGCTGGGTTTAATGCTGCCAAAAGTGCTAGGTGGCCACCGCTTGAGCTACCTATGCTAAATATTTGTGTTTCTTCGATCTTCAAACTTGAAGCGTGCATGCGTACCCAACGCACTCCAGCACAAACATCTCTTACCGCCGTAGGGTGATGATATTTTGGTCCACATCGGAAATCCAGTGAAATTACTGTGGCACCCATCGAACACAAAAATTGGTTATAAAAATCACCAGAAGTTCTGTCCAACGAGGACCACGCCCCTCCGTGAACGTCAATTATTCCGATCCCTTGTAAAGGCCCGCCCCTTAACGATCTCCAAATGCGTGCGAATAATTCCCCATTCTTATGTTCTAGGTAAACAACATCCTCATAACTAGCGTTCGTCTTGTGTTTCAGATGCTCTGTTATTTTCACGTGCTCCACCGGATTGGTAAGTGTTTCAACCCATTTTGGAAATTAGAGACGAGGTGTTCCGGTTCACCAGCCATCTCCAAATTCGGCAACTTCGTAATAATTTCTTGGAACAAAGCCCTCATCTGCACGCGAGCGAGACGAGATCCTAGACAAAAATGAGGACCGGCACCAAAGGTTAAGTGGTCATTTGGACTTCTCAAAATATCGAATCGATCCGGATTTTCAAATACCTTAGGGTCTCGATTGGCTGCAGCGTGATAGACAACTATTTTTTCGCCAGCCTCAACTGATCTGCCTCCGAGCTCAAGATCACAAGTAGCAGTTCTACGAAAGTGAACAACCGGCGGTGCGTATCGCAGCATCTCTTCGATCGCTCCATCTAGCAATGATGGATCATTCACTAATTGCGTTAGCTGTTCGGGGTGTGTTAGCAGCGCTAGCAATCCACCGGGGATGCCATTTCTCAAAGTCTCATTACCCGCTACTGCGAACAAGAAGAACATCGTTTCAAATTCTTCGACCGTAATTGGACCTTGGTCGTCATCTGCGTTCAATAGAGTTGACACAATATCTTCGCCAGGGTTTGATAGTCGATAGTTTGCTAAGTCACTTGCGTACGCGTACATGTCAGCTAATCCTTCCCGAGATCTAGGATCAGGAAGGCGGCCAGATTCATCTGCCTTGATACCAGCACGGATTTTTAATGCCCGTTTCGCCATCTCAGTTCCCTTTTTCGGGTCAAAGGAATCTGACGCAGCATATTCGTCATCTTGGTATCCAATAACACGGTTGCTCCAGTCATAAAGCAGCATCCGATCTTCTTCCGGAATACCCATTATGGAGGCAAGTGTGAGTAGTGGTAGATCGGTTGCGATTTCTGTCACGAAGTCTGCTTGAGCATTTTTTTGAACGTTAGCTACTATCGAAAACGCGCTCGACTTAATATTTTCTTCTAGACGTGCGACAGCGCGAGGGGTAAAAGATTTTACTAGTAATCTTCGCAACCGAGAATGTTCAGGAGGGTCTTGATTCAGCATCATACGTTGAACAAATGACAACATCGATGCCGATGACGGGTCCCTTATCTGCGTTCCCCCTATGTACGAGGAGAAATTATTTGGGTCACGCAATACTTTGTTTACGAGATCATGAGTTAGAACGGCCCAAAACCCTGGCCCCTTTTCCCAGCCCAGCAAAGCTGGCTCCTCCACCCAATGAATTGCAGATTCTTGACGCATTTCAGCTATCAAATCGTATGGAACGCCAGTTTTATAGGTTCGAGGGTCAAATAACGTATCAGTGTCCACAACAGAAATTTCTATCACTATTTAGCGGTCGCGCGTTCCCGCACTATAATCCTGGCACCCTATGACTATGGCCGATCACACATCTGAGAGCTCTATATCTAGCTCACCTCAGGGCCTCCTTCGCCTGACGAAGGACTTCATCAAAAACGTTTCTGCGCACCACACCTTGTTAGCCGCTGCCGGAGTTGCTTATTATTTTGCGTTGGCGCTCGTACCAGCTGTCGTATCGATAGTTTCCATTTACGGCCTTATTGCTGAACCAGACGAAGTAGCAGTTCAACTCGAACCCTTAACCAACGCTTTGCCCCAAGAAGCAGCAAATCTAGTAGTTGCTCAACTCAGAAGCGTGACCGCTATAGGGAACGGTGAGGTTGGGTTGAGCTTAGCTATTGGCTTGTTCGGGCTTCTCTGGCTGGTTTCCAATGCTTTCAATTCTTCTGTTATGGCTATTCGAATTGCTCACGCTCGCCGGAGTCCCCACAATTGGCTTCAAGGAAGAATTTTTGCTCTGAAGCTAAGCGCCATGGGCTTGGTCGTCACAACAATTTTGATTTGGGTAGTTGTTGCTCTACCGCGAACAATTGAGACAGCTTGGTTCGCTAACGACCCAAAAAGTTGGATTAATTGGGTCAGGTGGCCGGTGGTCTTGTTATTTACTTCACTCTCTTTGGCATGGGTCTACCGAATGGTAATTGGACCATCTTCAAGAACCCGAGCGCGTGTAGTGGCAGTAGGTATAGGTGGATTGATATGGGTCGGAGGAACTTTTGGGATGGCATCAGTTGCTTCCAACGCAGATCAATTGCAAGCAACTTTTGGTTCCCTGGGAGCAGTTGCCGTACTTCTAGTTTGGTTATACATTTCTGCGTGCGCAATGCTCCTAGCAGCTGAAGCCGAGTCAGTTCTCGCTGAAGCTTGGGTCCGCAGACCTAACAGGCGGATCTGGCGGGGTAGCGAAAATGAAAAAAACCATCCCTAACGCAGATAGCACCGCTAAGACAATGAAACCTAACCGGTAGCTCCCAGTTACATCTGCTAGAACCCCGGCGATAATTGGGCCAAACACAGTTCCAAGCATGACGATTACCGAACTTAAACCCATGATCGAGCCAAATGAAGACGATCCAAAGTAATCAGCTCGCAGAGCCTGCATCAATGGGCCACGAGCACCCCAAGCTAGTCCATGAAGAATAACAAACAAGCTAATAGTTAACGCCTGAGTTGCATACGCCAAGATGAGTATGCCGCCTGCGTGTCCAACCATAGCTAATGATGCAATTACTCTTTTATTAATTCGGTCACCAAGAAAACCTCCTATAGCCATTCCCACCATTTGCATTAAAGGCAACGCAGCTCCAACGAAGCTAGCTTGCTGCAACGAATAACCACGCTCTGATGTGAGGTAAAGCGCCAAGTGCGCCATTACCGCACCCACTACGAAAAGGGCACTCATATGTCCGAGCGAGATCATCCAGAACGCTCTTGTACGGACGGCCTCGCTGGCTGTGAAGTGGATCGAGGCAAGACCTTCGGCAGTTGGCTCTGACTTCACTTCTTCCGGCTCTAAACCGTCTAGTTGTTGGCCGTAGTCCTCTGGAGACCCATCTAAAAATTTTGCAAAGTAGAAAATAGCAACACTAGCTAACACTCCCGAAAATGCTGCTGTTGGTCTCCAACCGTAGGAGTTAATAGACCAAACCACTAGTGGGACCGCTAAGCCACCCATAGCAAAACCCATACTGCCAGTAGCGAGCGCTCGAGCTCTGCGCCGTTCGAACCAACGAACGATTGATACAGTAACTGTCAAAAATCCGCTAAGTCCAGCTCCAACTGCTACTAGAAAAAAAGAAGTAAAAAATTCCCATAATGAATTAATTTGGCTAAACCAAAGAAACCCAACTAATAAAAATATTGCGCCTACTCTAGCAATTCTCTTCGGTCCGACCCGGTCCAAAAGCCAGCCCTGAAGGGGGCCAAGCAACGCAGATTCAAATCGATTAACTGAAAAAGCAGCTGAAAGAACAGACTTACTCCACCCAAACTGTTTTTCGAGCACCACCATGTAGCTACCCATTGATTGCATTATCAGGGCACTCTGCATGCCTTGAATCAAAACTCCAGCGCCGACGACTTTCCAGCCTCTGAACTTCGGTCGAGATTTTCGCACTAAGCCATCCTGCCTTAGCTGAGTGCTATCTGCTCTCCAGAAATCATTAAAGTAACGATTATTACTTTAATTTCAGAACAGTAACGTGAGTTCTGGCCTCAATACCCTCAATCAGAAATTTCCGTTAGCCATTGATCTCATTCGTTGACTCGAACCTGCTCTTCATTTAATAAGAATTAAAAAACTCAGACAGATATGTATCTACGCGCGACCGAATGTAAATTCCTTCTGTAATCTCGTTTAGGTGAATGAAAAGAACCCAACTCTCGTTCTTCTGCATGGAATGGGAGCTACCGCACAAGTCTGGGAACCGCTAATCGCAGCCTCCGATTGGCCTGGGCGTATAATCGCACCAGATTTTCGCGGCCACGGCGCAGCTGAGTGGCACAAACGATACACGCTTGGCTCTCTAGCCTCAGATGTCATTGACCTATTAGATCATGACGAGCGTTACATCGTTCTGGGTCATTCAATGGGGGGCGGCGTCGGTTTAGCCCTAGGGTCTGGTTTTTTTGGCAATCCACCACTTGGCCTCGCCGTTCTTGGACTAAAAATTATTTGGTCGGAAGAAGATCTAATTCGCATTCCGAAAATGGCATCTAAGCCACCGAAAATTTTTAAAACTCGCAGTGAAGCAATCGATTGGTTTCTTAAATTATCCGGTCTCATAGGAATCGTTGACCCTACTTCTTCGCTTGTAGAACGTGGCATTAGGCAAATTGAAGACGGTTGGACGGTGTCACAAGACCCATCTTCGTTTCACACAGCACCGCGACACTTTCTGGAAAGTCTGGGATCAATTACAGAAATGAAAATACCGATGGCTATGGCTCTCGGGAGTGCAGATCCGGTAGCCACCGTCGAAGATCATAAGCTACTGCCTATTGAAACTCCTGTCGTTTTTGAAGGGCTCGGGCACAACCCGATGGTTGAAGATCCACATCTTGTCTGGAACTGGTTCTTAAAATTTGCTTCTAAATTGAGCTAGTTTTTTAGAAGGCAACGCTACACCAACAAGACCAAGTGTCACTATCATTAACCCACTGTGAACTGCCTTAAACCCAAATGAGTAGTTAGAGTCTATTACAATGAGTCCCCCTCTTACTGGCCAGTAGACAAGCGACCAAACGCAGAGCGTAGTCAACCAAACTTGGCTTTCTTTCTTTCTTAGAAACGAGCGAAGGGTTAATAGCGCGAGCAGCAAAAAAATTAATGCCACCAGAACTCGAATGGCAACGGCTATATAAGTCAAATCACTATTCTCAAGAATATTTTTTATCCGAGACGTCCACAACAGTAATGTCCAGATAACCAAGGGAAGCCACTTACCTCGGCCAACTTTCACTCTTCTATCGGAAGTTCACCGGTAATTCGAATGAGTTCTCCTCCATCGATTGTCAGTGTATTCCCTGTCATCCAGCTGGCTCCGGCTGCCAGATAAAGTGCCGCTTCTCCTATGTCTTCAGGTTCGCCGAGACGGCCTAACGGAAGCATGTCCGCTATCTGTTTCCCGCGTGGTCCGTCCCACAAAACTTTTGCGAAGTCTGTTTTAATCAAACCAGGGGCAATGCAATTCACTCGTACTTTTGGACCCATCTCTGCAGCTAGTTGCCTAGTCATATGCATTAGCGCATCTTTAAACATGCAGTAGACCCCCAGCGCTTCGCTAGTAGTGAAGCCACCTACCGAAGCGATATTAATTATAGATCCACCATTTTCTTGCATCCACTTAGTCCATGCGGTCTGAGTCCATTGCAGAGGAGCCCTAAGATTAACTTCGTAGGTCTTATCGAGCCGCGGTACGTCACAGTCAATCATTGGTCCTGCCCAAGGATTGGTTGCTGCGTTATTAACCAAAATATCAACAGATCCGAATCGTTCTAAAGTCGCGTCCACAACGCGTTCCGCTTCTTCGAGGATTCCAATGTGAGAGGTAATGTAATCAGACTCGCCTCCTATTTCGGCTATCGCTGCTTCACATTTCTCAGCTTTTCTGCTGGTAATCATGACCTGCGCTCCAGCTCCGGCTAGGGCTTTAGCTATACCTTTGCCAATGCCTGCCGACCCACCTGTAACCAGCGCCGTTTTCCCTTCAAGATCAAATGTCATACTAACGAACTCCCTTTACTATTATTTTTTGCCAATTTCATTCCATGGTCCACTATCAGCTCGCGGTTCCCTCGGTAGCCCTAAGACACGATCCCCTACAATGTTTCGTTGCACTTCCGAAGTTCCTGCATAGATAGTTCCAGGGCGAGCGCCAAGCATCGTTTGAACCCAACTCTTTGAGGAGAATTGTACTCCAATGGCATCGGTCCCTATCCCATTCACTGCACCGTGTCCTGATGGCGCCATCGCTTCGGCTCCCAGAATATGCATGGTTTTTTCAGTAAACCAATTATGGTACTCGCTCCATATCAACTTATGAAGCGACGACTCTGGACCGGGAGGATTTCCCGCTAAGGCTTCCGTCACCGCCCTCTGTCCCATCCAACGCATAATTTCAACCTTGCTGTGGGCGCGCGCTAAATCTTGCCGCATATTAGGGTCTTCAGCTACACCGTTTTCTTGAGCTATCAGAGATACCCGATCAAGTTCTTCTCGAAATCGTATGGCGTCAGTCGTAGCTCCATGTCCTCTTTCGAAGCCAAGTAAAACGTTTGCAACACGCCAACCGTCGTGTACATCACCAACAACATTTTCTTTAGGTGCTTTTGCATTGCTAAAGAAAACTTCATTAAAATCGTGCCGTTTATTAATATTTATTATTGGACGTATCTCAACGCCTTCTTGTTCCATTGGAACAAGAATGAAACTAATTCCTTTATGTTTTGGTGATTCAGGGTCGGTGCGACACAAAACGAAGATCCAATTCGCTGTATGGCCACTAGATGTCCAAACTTTTTGTCCATTGATACGCCATTCATCTCCATCCAAAGCCGCTCTGGTACCCAAGTTAGCTAGGTCTGAACCGCTATCAGGCTCGCTGTACCCTTGACACCATTTATCAATGCCACTGATAATGCGAGGCAAGAAATATCGTTTTTGTTCCTCGGACCCACACTGAATAATTGCATTGCCAACCATAGTTATTGAGAACGCATCATTGTCATTTCCCTCAGGAACCCCTGCCTTTGCAAACTCCTCAGCTAAGACGATTCTCTCAACTTCACTTAGGCCAGCTCCTCCATATTCTGTTGGCCATGAAACAGCCAGAAGCTTGTTTTCGGCTAGAAGTGACCGCCATTCGTCTACAAAAGTTTCCCGTGCATCTCCGTTCAAAGCTCCGATGCCTTTCCAATCGGTAGGAAGATGTTCTGAAAGAAAAGCTTGTATTTTTTGTCGATAAGTATCGGCCTCAGGGCTATATGTCGGGTCCACAGTTTTCCTTACGTCGGTATACCACTGCTACAGCATGAAAGAATATTTAATATGCTTTGAAACTCGCACAATTCAGCCACAGCGTCAATTCATTACGGTCGGTAACTAAACTTTGATGCACCAGTTTCAAGAGTACGTTGAGCTAACTCAGCCCATTCGCACAAAAGGCCGCGCGTGTCTCGGGGATCAATAATTTCCTCGATCTCAAAAAATTCAGCAGATCTTAGCGGCGATCGCAGCTTATTTAAACGCTCTCGGATCTCTTCTATTAGTTCTTCAGGGCTATCGCTGTCCGCTAAGTCTTGTTTGTAGGCAACTTCGATGCCTCCTTCTATAGGGAGTGAGCCCCAATCACCAGATGGCCACGAGTACCGAAAACTATTAGCACCTGGTTTATTGTTAGCCGCGCCTGCTACACCAAATGCTTTTCGCAGAACAACGCACGCAAACGGAGTTGTTAACTGGCCAATTGCTGCAAGCGCTTGTGATCCATAACGAATGGTTGCATTTTCCTCAGATTCTTTACCAATAAGAAAGCCTGGACAATCTTCCAGGTGAACCACCGGTAAGTGAAACGTGGACGCCATATCTAGCAGTCGTATGAGCTTACGACATCCGTCAGCCGTCCACCCACCACCATATTGGAACGGGTCTTCGGCAAAAACTGCTACGGGGAATCCATTGAGCCTAGCCATGCCCGTGATTATCGATTTACCCCAATTCTTACCAATTTCGAAAAAGGAGTCGCTGTCAAAAATTGATTCAACAATCTTTCTCATTTGATATACCCTGCGCGGCTCGCGAGGCACTGCAGTGATTAACCATTCATCTCTCCTAGAAGGATCATCATTGCTTGCGCTACGCGGAGGCAGTTCATCGACACTTGATGGGAGATACGAAAGAAATTTTTTAGCTAGCTCGAAAGCCTCTAATTCTGTCTCAGCTACGTCATCAATTGCACCATTTGAGGTATGAATGTTTGCGTGACCTAGCTCCTCTTTATCGTGATCTCCAAGCTGCGCTTGCTCAACTAATGCAGGACCAGCGATCATCATCTGTGCTGTTTCTCGCACTATTACAGAGTAGTGCGAAGTTGCTACTCGAGCGGCACCTATTCCAGCAACTGAGCCTAAGGCTAAGGAAACCGAAGGAGAAACGGCAAGGTGATTGACTATTGTTTCCCAACCTCGAAGTTCGGGTATATAAGTTCGACCAGCTGTCTCGATTGTTTTTACCGAGCCACCTCCACCCATCCCGTCAACGAGTCGAATATGTGGGAGTTTGAGTTCTAAGGCCATGCCTTCTGCTCGGTTTCGCTTTTCCGGGAAAGTAGCGTCCGCAGAGCCGCCACGAACAGTGAAATCATCTCCCGAGATCATGACTGGGCGGCCGTCGATACGAGCTAAACCAAAAATAAAATTAGACGGGGTTAATGACAGGAGATTTCCATCATCGTCATATTGACTGACGCCTGCAATCTTCCCTATTTCATGAAAAGAAGATGAGTCAGCCACCGCACTAATTCTTTCTCTAATGGTGAGTTTTCCATAAAAGTGTTGACGTTCAACTTTTTCTACTCCCCCGAGTTGATCAGCAAATGCCTCTCGTTGGTGTAATTCTTCTATTTCGGGTTCCCAGCTCATTTTCACTCCCTGCTCTGCGACTCCTTGATCCTAGAACTCTTTGTGGCCCGCCGGCTCAGTATCTTTATTTATGTGACAGAAGTATTCGAGAAACTCTTAAAATTTGAACCACTTTCAGCTGACACCTATTTAGCGCCCCCATCTCCCGAAGGTGGCCAAAGAACATTTGGTGGCCAATTTTTGTGTCACAGCTTGAAAGCCGCACAATTAACGGTTGAAGCTCCTAAATTTGTTCATTCCTCACACTCATATTTCCTTAGGCCCGGTGATGTCGACAAAGAAACGACTCTTAGGGTCGAACGAATAAAAGACGGACGATCTTTTAGCAGCAGACAAGTAACCGCGATCCAAGGAAATGTAGAAGTATTTCGTACACTTTTGTCTTTCCACATCCCAGAAACTGGCTTTACTTGGCAGCCTGAAGCGTTAGAAGATCTTCCTGGGCCTGATGATGACTTAATTACCTATTCCGACTATTGGGAATCACAACTTGGCTTAGTTGCCGGCAAATGGCATGGCCGCATACGACCAATAGAAATTCGTTACATAAATCCTCCGATGCTTCCAGAGAATATTCCTATAACCGAGCCTCAGCTCATGTGGATGCGCATGAGCGAACCGATTGGCGAAAATCAACAGACGCATGAATGTGCCCTCGCTTACATGGCTGATGCAACCCTTATCGATCACGTGACGTTGCCTCACGGAAAACGTTGGCAAGATGAGCGTTTGACCGGCACTAGTCTCGATCATGCAATGTGGTTTCACCAAGTTCCTAAAGCCGACACATGGCTTCTGTACAAACAATCTGTTGAATCCACAAGCGGCGCTCGAGGCCTTGCCACCGGCAAATTTTTCAATCACGAAGGTTTACTTATCGCTTCATGCATGCAGGAAGGGTTAATGAGATGGGATTTTGGATGAGCTCAGCGCGTATCAAATGTATCGTTGCAACATGGAACTTCGTCTAGATGGTCGCAGCGCATTAATAACCGGGGGTAGTAAGGGTCTTGGTCGAGCTATGGCCGAGACATTTGCTTTAGCTGGAGCGAATGTCTCCGTAATAGCTCGAGATCAATTTGCCCTAGACCAGACGCTTTCAGCCCTTCGAACTGCTAATCCGTCAGGGAACCATGTCGCTATCTCCGCTGATGTAGGCCAAGCGAACGCTTTAACTGAGGCGTACGAAGAGTCTAAACAGACACATGGAGTTATAGATATTTTAGTGAACAACGCTGGAACTTCTAATGCTAAACCTTTTTTAGATGTGACCGAAGATGACTGGCGGTCAGACTTTGACTTAAAATTTTTTTCCGCAGTCCGACTATGCCGACTATGCATTCCCGATATGCAGGAGCGTCAGTGGGGCCGCGTCATAAACACATTGAATTCTGCTGCTAAAGCACCTGGTGCCAAAACCTGCCCTACCTCCGTCAGTAGAGCAGCAGGCATGGCTCTTACTAAAGCCCTCGCAACAGAATTTGCGTCCGACGGAGTGTTGATTAATGCACTAAACACTGGCCTAATTGTCAGTGACCAGTGGCGTACACGTTGGAGTAATCTTCACGGCAATCAATCTTTCGAACAATTTATTAAACAAATGGGAAGCGGAATTCCAGCTGGTCGGATGGGAGATCCTCAAGAATTCGCCAACCTGGCATTATTCTTAGCAAGCGATGCTGCTTCTTATGTAACGGGCACAAGCATAAACATAGACGGCGGCCTTACACCGGTTGTCTGATTAGATGTGCCTATCAGTCACGTCTGAAATGTTCTGAAATGGGAAAAATAATTTGGTTGTCACTAGATTGTTCTATGGCTTTTCTACGTTCATTTTCGTTCATTGGCGAAAAATTTTCTGCTGCCTTCAACACAGATGGCAATAACATCAAATCTCCGACAGACGCTATTGCCGTGACTCCTGGAGTGGAGAGAGCGAAGCGCACACCTTGGTCTATAAGACGCTCTTCTGTTTCAGGCTTATACCAACAACGATGTGATGGAATGTTCGCTCCCCATGGCTCCCGCGCTATCGATTTAATTATCTGGACTCCAACATCATTTTTTTCGCAATAGCTAAGCAGTTTTTCAGCGTCTTGGCGATAATTCTGATCCGACCATAACCTCGGATAAATCGGGAACATGACCGTGTCTAGGTCATACCTCTTAAGGGCCTCAAGATGAGCTCTCGGTGCACCTACATCATGACCAGTGATTCCTGCATACTGGGTGATCCCCTCTTCTTTCATTTTGATAATTGTCTCTAGCGCATCTGCTCTATTGTCAAGATCCTCGAGATCGGTTACGCCATGCGCTTGATAGAGATTTAGGTAATCACAACCCAACCGAGTTAAAGATGTTTCTAAATCAGACCTAACAGCATCAGCCGTTATCTCTGCGGTTTTACATCCAACAAACAAATTTTTTCTCACTGATGGTATGAAAGGGCCCACAATTTTTTCTGCATCACCATAGCGCGGAGCGATATCAAGATGATTTACGCCCATCTCAAGGGCTCCATAAAAAGCAGTCTCGGCCTCGCCAGTTGAGCAAGCAGCAAATGCCGCTCCTCCTAGAATCACTAGAGAACTTTCATGGCCCGTTCGACCTAAACGCCGCTTTTCCATTTAGAGAGCCTTTCCTTAAGCAGACAATAACTTTAGCGCCAGATTCAAATCACCCGGTGGTCTAGTAGGCCGTCCAGCCGAGTCGCATACCCCTAGGGTAATAGTTGATTCCACTAAAAGTTTTTCATCTGACTCTCGAACCAACCGATGCAACCAGATCGAACTTGCACGTCGCATTTCTTTAACCTCGGTATAGACCTTCAAGGAATCACGAGCCGTTGCGGCTACACGAAATTTAACTTCTAGGTTAGTAACAACGATTTGGATTCCGCGATCACTCAAGTCCGGCAAACCCATACCAATATCAGACAGAGCTACACATCGAGCAGCTTCAAAATATGCGATGTAAGCCGCATGGTTTACGTGGTTATAAGGATCGAGTTCTCCGAAACGAGGAACGATTGATGTCGAATGAATGGGCATGACGCGACATTAGAACCAAGAAATGCAAAATAGTCGTTATAAGCGAAAGCTATTAATCATTACGCAACTTTGTTCACCTGCGTAAAAGTTTCCCTATCACCGTTATTTTTCGAATTCTTTTTGAAGCTCAAGTGGTGGTTTAGCCATCAGGATCAAAGGGATACTTATGACTACTAACGCAGCAACAATCCACCAGCCCACGCTGTATGAGCCATCGTTGAGGTCAACGGTTAAGCCGAGCATCGTGGCGCCGAGAAAGCCTCCTGTTGTCGAAACGAACCTCCCTGCACCCATAATTCGACCGAATGCTTGCATACCAAAATAATCTACGTACATAGCAGGTCGAACCGGAATCGACGCGCCGAATCCTATCCCACCGAATACTGAACCAACATAAGCATGCCAAGGGTCAACTGCTAGAGCTAAAATTACTACTCCCGCAACAAACGGAATTGTTGTGAAAGCCGACACCACATTCATTGCACACCGGTCTGCAAAGTGTCCAGCAGCGAGTCTGCCGATGAGAGAGGATCCGGTCGAAACTGTTAATGATAAACCTGCCATGATTGGTGCCGCACCCAAATCTCGGTCTATGAAGGCGACAAGATGTGTTAGATACGCTAACCGTCCGAAATCTATGAATAAGTTCCAACAAACTAGGTACTTGAATGAGCTCGATTTAATTGCGCGCCGATAAGGAATGTTCCACTCCCGTTTATCTGCTTTTCGTTTAGTGTCGTATACCGATATCCCATCTATCGGCTGATGGTGGCCTTCAGGCCGAGAGCGAACCCGTCTCGATAGTGGAATGCCGAAAAGAAGAATTACAAGGGCCAAACCTCGCAATGTGTTCCTCCAACCGGCTGCTTCCACTCCTAATGCCATTAAGAACGAAAAAACACCGCCTAACGCCCCTCCTAGCGTCATCAAAGACATGGCTCTAGCCCGACGTGCACGAAACCAACTCGCTGTTGCAAAATGGCCGACTTGTCCACCTGCTGCCGTCGTGCCTACAGCTAGTAAGGTCACGGCCGTAAAAAAAACCCAATGGGAGTGAGCATACGAAAGTAGCAAAACACCGACTGCCGATGTTCCTATCCCTAATCGGACCACCGGAAGAACACCGTACCGGTCAAGAGCAGCACCAACGAACGGAGCGGCTACACCTCCAACTTCTGATCTAAGGGAGAAGCCAATAGAAACAACCAATGTACTCCAGCCCAATTCATTTCTTAACGGTTCAAAAATGACGCCTAAACCGTACACAACTGAACTAACTGCAAAAAAAACTACTGCCGCAGAGGCTAAGACAGTTTTCCATCCTTCATAAAGCTTTCCATCGGGAGCTAAAAAAAACTCAACAACCCGAAGGTGATAAAGCGACCTAGGGTTTCTTATTTTTCTCATTTTTCAAAGCTTTGCATTTCGATAATTTTGATCACTCTGTGAATTGCTCGATTGATCCAGCCGTTAGATCAAGCAACGTTGAACTCAAAACAGAAAAAACACTTGACGGTGTTCCGGCGGCTCCATAAACGGTTTCGTTAGCTAGCAGTACTGGGTCGAATAAACATTTAAGCTCTCTAGTGTGCCCTATCGGAGGCACTCCTCCGATGGCATAACCGGTTGCTTCCCTCACTTGGGCTGGTGAAGCTCGCTCCGTTAGCTCGCCCATTATTTTACTCAACTTATCTTGATTAACTTTGTTAGAACCGGCGGTAAGCACTAACAAGAATTCTTTACCACAAACAAAAACTAAAGACTTCACTATTTGTTGGAGTTGACACCCCAAAACAGAAGCCGCCTCATAAGCCGTTCTCGTGTCTGTAGCCAAATCTTGGATAACCGGTTCTAGACCTGCCGCCCTAGCAGCTTGGAGGAACCGAATATTCGCGCCCATCCTTTGTGCCATGCGCTCTATTCGGCCCACGCTTTCACTTTTTCGATTACTTCAAGGGGATTCTCAGTATCAGAGGGAATACTGATATCTAGGTAAGTGACGCCAACATCCTTGTAAACCTGAATTCTTTCACGAACATGTCCTTCATCACCCGTGAGACTTGCTCTATCAACGTATTCATCTGGAACTGCTGCAAAAGCCTCCTCACGTTTACCGCTTAAGAACAAATCCTGAATTGATGCTGCTTCCTCTTCATATCCGTACCTCTTAAAAAGGTCATTGTAAAAATTTTTGTCTCGAGCACCCATACCCCCAACATAAAATCCAACGTTATCTCTCACCGCTTTTCGAGCTGACTCTACGCCGGGGCCTTTGCCGAGCGCAACAGTACCACCGGCAATAATTTTCAGTTCACCCAAATCACTCGCTCTCTTCGCTTTTCCCGCATGTAATGATTCACCCCATACCTCATGAAATTTTTCAGGAAGGAAATGTATTGGTTGCCATACGTTGGCAAGCTCAGCAGTCATTTCTACGTTTTTTGGGCCGATAGCCGCTACAGCGATGGGAATATCTTGTCTTAGTGGCTTACACATAAGCCTAAGAGCTTTACCTAAGCCTGTTCCTTCACCTTCTGATAGTGGAAGGTTGTATGCACGACCTTCGTGTTCTACTTTTTCTCCTGACCAAACTTTTCGACAAATATTAATAACGTCCCGAGTTAGCCCAAGAGGTTTGCTGTAAGGAACACCGTGCCAACCTTCGATTACTTGCGGCCCGGAGGTACCTAAACCAAGAACAAAACGGCCTTCAGATAATGTGTCAATCGTAATAGCTGTCTGCGCTATCAAAGATGGAGTTCGCGAATAGACAGGCAAAATTCCTGTCATCAATTCCATAGATTTTGTTTTACCTGCAATAAAAGCGAGGGTCGATACTAAGTCGTATCCATAAATTTCTCCGCCCCAAAGTAAGTCCACTCCAGCGCTCTCTAGATCTTGTACTGTCTTCGCCAAACTCTGAGGATTAAGACTAGCCCCTGCACCAATTGCCATAGAAATTTTCATTTAGACTTCTTCCAATCGAGACGTTCGGTATTTGCTCATTAGAATCATAGATACAGAATAGAGATCTGTCATGCTGGAGGTAGAAAATGACCGAAGTTGGTTTAGCAGATGAGATGATATCGACATTGAGAACTTGGATTGATAGCGAAGTCATACCCCATGCATCCGAGTTTGAACTGCCCGACATCTACCCGACCGATATGGTCTTGCAAATGGCTCAGTTTGGTCTTTTCGGGGCTACGATTCCTGAGGAATACGGTGGGCTTGAACTGGATAATTCAACCTACGTTCGAGTGATAGCGGAACTGTCTCGAGGCTGGATGTCGCTTGCGGGAGTAATCAATAGTCACTTAATTTGCGCGAAATTAATTGCACAGTTCGGCACCGACATTCAGAAGCAGCGATGGCTACCAGCAATGGCAACAGGTGATTTGCGCGGTTGCTTCTCATTGTCTGAGCCAGATAGTGGTTCTGATGCAGCAGCTTTGCGCTGTCAGGCAAAACCTGATGGTGATGAGTGGATTATCAACGGGACAAAAATGTGGGTAACTAATGGGGAAAAAGCGGGAGTAGTTGCGTTGCTCGCGAGGGTTCCAGCAGACGATGAGGGCGCTGGCGGAATTACTTGTTTCATTGTTGAAAAAACACCGGGTGAGAAAAGCGGTGGTATCTCTATTAGCAAAAAAATCAAGAAGTTAGGCTACCGCGGGCTTGAAACTGTAGAGATGTCTTATACAGATCACAGAATTTCTGCAACGGAATTACTTGGTGGGCAAAATGGTATTGGAAACGGTCTTAGGTGGGCGCTTTCCGCTCTCGAGTTAGGCCGAATTAACGTTGCTGCACGCGGGGTAGGTGTTGCGCAAGCCGCGTACGATGCTGCGCTCTCCTATGCGAAAGAGCGAGAAGCTTTTGGACGACCAATTTCTCAACATCAAGCTATAGCCTTCAAGCTTGCTGAGATGGCTACTAAATTAGAGGCAGCTAAATTACTGACCTTTGAGGCTGCGCGTAAAGCTGATGCCGGTGAACGAGTTGATCTCGCAGCAGGCATGGCCAAGCTTTTTGCCTCTGAGACAGCAAGTGAGCTTGCGTTAGACGCAATGCGAATCCATGGCGGCAATGGCTTCACGAGTGAGTACCCGGTCGAACGGTATTATCGTGACGCTCCATTAATGATTATTGGCGAGGGTACTAGTGAGATTCAAAAACTTGTTATTAGTAGGGCCTTACTAGCCGAATAATCATTTTCAAAAATATCTCAGGTCTATCATCAGGGAGCCTGCAATGAATAAAATCACGGCGCTCGTCGCAGTCGATTACACCACGCCCAACGCGAAGCAGGATTTTGTTCGCTCTTTGCGTGAAACCGGCTTTGGTGTCTTAAAGAACCATCCGCTGAATCAGAGTCAGGTACAAGCAATCTATGAACAGTGGCGTATTTTTTTTAGTGAAGAGCGTAAAAATGACTTTAAAGTCCCAGACAATGGCTCCGGCGGTTTCTACCCGCAGTCCATGTCCGAGACAGCCAAAGGCAACACGATTAAAGACCTAAAGGAGTTTTTTCACTTCTACTCCGGTGATGTCTGTCCTGATGACCTGCGGCCCGCTGTGCAAGCCTACTACGAGAGCGCTATGACACTAGCAGCGGAATTACTACAGTGGATCGAAGACGAGTCACCACCAGAAATCTCTTTCCTCTACAGCCAGCGACTGTCAGACATGATTGAGGGCAGCCGAAAACACGTACTGCGAATTTTGCATTACCCTCCGTTAAGTGGTGATGAAGAACCCGCAGCAATTCGAGCTGCCGGCCATGAAGACATCAACCTGATTACAATTTTGCCCGCATCCAATGAACCGGGCTTACAAGTTTTAGCAAAGGATGGGTCGTGGTTGGAAGTGCCCTGTGACTTCGGCAACCTGATCGTCAACACCGGCGACATGTTACAAGAGGCCTCAGGGGGCTACTTCCCATCCACCACTCATCGCGTGGTAAACCCAGAAGGTGCCGACAAGGCCATCGGTCGAATCAGCCTCCCGCTGTTTTGCCATCCCAATCCGGAGGTTATTTTGTCTGACCGCTATACAGCAGATTCCTACCTGCAAGAACGTCTACGTGAACTGCGCGGCGAAAACACCTAAACCAAGCTCAATAAGGTACTTGAAACGAATCAGTAGAGCCTGCTATCGGTGAAGGCATGGGCTCAGAAGCCAAATTTGTCATCAAGATGCACAAAGATTCAAGAGAACTTCATAAGCTGCTCAGCAACCACAAATTAGTCCCAGAGAACTCGGCGCAAAACCCTCACGAAAGATCTATTTACTCGTTTCACACGAACAGACCTAGAACTAACAGGTCGCTTGTTCTTAGTTAGCTCATCAAGCTGTGGCTGCACACTAAAGCAGACGTACTGTAGCTCCGAAAACAGTGGTACGAACATAATTGTTATGGGGGCATTACCTATTCAGGGGAATAGCTAGACTCAACAATTACAGAGAAACCGCCGGATCGTTCTCCAGCGGTTTCTCTTTGTAACTTTACAATAATTGTCTGTAGACAAAGGAACCGTGTTCACCACCAAAAACGATCAATCTCGCAACGCCGGCACCAGCTTCACCTCGCTCGCCATCACGACGAAGTTTACTCGACATCATTATTATCATTAGAAGACGTTTTCAGGTCGACGTCTGGAAGAATTGTCTGCGGCCTGAACACCACTCGTGTCCGAAACTCATTTGCGTCGACAGGTTGAAGCTGTTCGACGAGATAGGAAACGTTGTCAGACAGACCAAGGAAGTGCTTTTCAAAAGCTTTAGGTCCAACTTTGCAGGTGACCTCAAGTTGATTATCTAATGCATCAACCTCAATAGAACAGCGTCCTTCGATACTCAAAAGATAATTATCGGTAATCCCATTGAACATCACAATCCGTCTACTGATCTCGAACTCTTCCGCCGCAGTCGATAAATTCCTAGAGACAACGTCGGCTTGGCTAGTACAGCCGGCAACCAAGACCATTGCAAGACCCATTAAGAGCCCTATATATCGCTTCATGGTTTTATCTCTTTCTATTGTTGGATTACCTACGGTAACTGCGTTTCGAATGCGAAGAGCTCACAAACCATTTAGCAAAGTCCGCTCATTATGTATCCAGTCTGGCATGTCGAACAGGCTCTAACTTGGTCACACACCAAAGTAATACCAGTAAATACAGCGGCAGCTACAAAGTCAGCCCTCCGCGAAGTTCACGAAGATAGCCAAAACGGAAAAACTTTAAAGCAGAAGCTACTTCGGTAAAATGCAGAGACCAAATAATTGAAGGAGGGGCCACCGGATCATTATCCAGCGGCCCCTCTCTATATTTTTATAACAATTTCGCATCTACTTATCTGATGCGATTATGTCTTACCTTTAGCGACAACCACCATTGGCTTTGTCCCAGGCACAGTTAGGAGTTCCGCCGTTGGCATCAACAACATCTCCTACCATTACCCACGTTTGGTTATCAGCATCAAACTGGCTGTACTCAGAACCTTCAATAAAGTAAGCGTCTGCGTTACCGCTTAGTTCGGTGACTAAACCATCTAAAAGACCCGGGTGATAGATCTTAAAGTTACGGAGGGCAAGCATCAGGTTAGTTCTGCTCATGCCTCCAGGAAGTGCATCAGCAATCCGGAAGGCTTCGGTAAAGGCGTAGCCACGGAAGACACCTTCGCCTGTTAACGAAATACCGGGATCTTCACCAGCAGCAGTTATCAGGTCACGTGCAAATTTAATGAAAGGTTCGTCCATCTTCCCTGTGTCTGTGGTGTCTTTCGCTCCACCACCAACAATCCAGTAGCCATTAGCTGCAGCTCCAGCAGGAGCTAAGTATGCAGCAATACCTTTACATACTGAAGGAGTGAAAGCAGCAGACAGACGGTCATAGAGACCAGATGCTTCTACTTCTTGAATTGCCAACAAGCATGGGTTACCAGCGGTCATCGAAATGAACACATCTGGATCAAAGGCAGAAATAGTAGTTACCTCATTGGTGAGAGTAGGAGCTGCAGGGTCATGACGAACCGGCAGGTACTCAGCAACAACATCTGGGTTATTTTCTACATATGCCTCAAAGCCCATTTCATAGGCAAGACCGAAGTCGTTGTCCATTACTAGACCAGCAACTTTTACCGGAAGTTCGTCAGCAAGGTTGACTTTAATCCAGGTACCCCAAAGCACAGCTTCGGTTGAGTATGACATTTGGTAACTAGTTGTCCATGGGTGCTTAACTGGATCTCCCCAAGCAGGGTGTCCTGACAAGTAGAAAGGATGCGGAATGCATTCTTCGTTAACCTTGTCGTAAACAGCCAAACCATTTGGTGAACCCAAGCCTTGCAGCAAGTGGATGTTTTCTGATTCGATGAGCTCATCTACATACTCAATTGTTTGAGCAGCTACATAACCATCATCTTTGATAATGAATTCAATATCTCGTCCACTCAAAACGTCGAGCGAATCAACATAGTCAAACCAGATTTGCATACCAAGACTTAGGTTTCCGTAAGCAGCAAGGTTTCCTGATTGAACTGTGGTCTGTCCGAAACGAAGTTGTGTGTCAGTTAGACCAGTTGTGTTGCTCCAGTCTGCAGGGCAAGCGTTGAGGTCAACCTCCATGCCTGCTGGTCCGATCAAATGGTTATCAGCGTTAATACCCCACTCGCCCGCATCCATCTTCGCAGTGATCATTGCAATGATCTCGTTACGACTGCAGTCAGCTTCAGCGAAGATGCCTTCAACGGTCGAACGATCGACAGGACAATCACTCGCAACTTCCTCTGCGGCTTCAGCGTCATCATCGTCACCGGAAACTGCTTTTTCAATTGCGTCCTGGCTAAGTGTTCCGCCAGTATCTTCTTCTTCGCCCTCTTCTTCGGCCTCAGCCGCTTCAGAAGAGCTGCTACTTGCTTCACCAGAACTGCTATCGCTATCGCTATCGCTACCACCGCATGCAGCAGCGATCATTGAAAACGCGAACAGAAGAGCAAGTAAACGCAAAATATTGCGTCGAATTCCCATAAATTTCCCCTTATTGGTAGAGCACAGTAAATGCCCGTCAAAACGCCTTGCGCAGAATTGATAAACGAACGTTAACTAAAAGATCAAAGTTGAGCCAACTAAACGTCTATTAACTTATTCTTGTAACAAAAATGTCATTAACTAAAAGTCTTTAGATTCAGCTAAGGACTCACTCCATTGCGTTACAAAAGCACCGAACACTCAAAAACCGAAAAGGGCCGCCAGATAAATATCCGGCGGCCCTTCACTTAATACCTAAGCTTAAATAGCTAAAGCATCTTATTTTTAATTAACAAATTAGCGACAACCGCCATTGGCTTTATCCCACGCACAGTTAGGAGTTCCACCGTTGGCATCAACAACGCCACCGATCTGAATCCATGTTTGCTCTTCGGCGTCGAATTGACTGAAGTCAGAACCTTCAATGTAATAAGCATCTGCGTTTCCACTGAGTTCGGTATCAATCCCATCCATCGTGCACGGCTGGTAGATCTTGAAGTTACGGAGGGCAAGCATCAGGTTAGTTCTGCTCATTCCTCCCGGAAGTCCATCAGCAATTCTGAAGGCTTCAGTGAACTCAAGTCCACGGCAAGCACCATCTCCGGTGAGGGAAATATTAGGATCTTCACCAGCATCGACCATTAGCTGACGAAGGAACTTAATAAATGGCTCTTCCATGTTCTTTGAGTCTGTGGTGTCTTTAAGACCACCACCGACAACCCACCAGTTATCTGCTGCCATGCCAGCAGGAGCTAAGTATGCAGCAATACCTTTACATACTGAAGGCGTGAAAGCAGCTTCTATTCGGTCGAGCAAACCAGAGGACTCTACTTCTTGAATTGCCAACAAGCATGGGTTACCAGCGGTCATCGAAATGAACACATCTGGATCAAAGGCAGAAATAGTAGTTACCTCATTGGTGAGAGTAGGAGCTGCAGGGTCATGACGAACCGGCAGGTACTCTTTGACAACGTCTGGGTTATTTTCTGCATATGCCTCGAAGCCCATTTCATAGGCAAGACCGAAGTCGTTGTCCATTACTAGACCGGCAACAGTTACCGGAAGTTGGTCAGCAAGATTAGTTTTAATCCAGGTACCCCAAAGCATCGCTTCGGTTGAGTATGACATCTGGCGACTCGTGGTCCATGGGTGATTAACTGGGTCTCCCCAAGCAGGGTGTCCTGACAAGTAGAAAGGATGCGGAATGCATTCGTCATTAATCTTGTCGTAAACAGCCAAACCATTTGGTGAACCCAAGCCTTGCAGCAAGAATACGTTTTCTGATTCGATGAGTTCGTCCACATACTCAATTGTTTGAGCAGCTACATAACCATCATCTTTGATAATGAATTCAATATCTCGTCCACTCAAGACGTCGAGCGAATTCACGTAATCAAAGTAGATTTGCATACCAAGGCTTAGGTTTCCGTAAGCGGCAAGGTTTCCTGATTGAACTGTGGTCTGTCCGAAACGAAGTTGTGTGTCGGTTAGACCAGTTGTGTTGCTCCAGTCGGCAGGGCAAGCGTTGAGGTCAACCTCCATGCCTGATGGGCCGATCAAGTGGTTATCGGAGTTAACTCCCCACTCGCCAGCATCCATCTTCGCAGTGATCATTGCAATGATCTCGTCACGGCCACAGTCGGCTTCAGCAAAGATGCCTTCAACGGTCGAACGATCGACAGGACAATCGCTAGCTGCTTCTTCTTCAGCGCCATCATCTTCACCGGAAACTGCTTTTTCAATTGCGTCCTGGCTAAGTGTTCCGCCGGTATCTTCTTCTTCTTCCGCCTCGGCCTCGGCCGCTTCAGATGAGCTGCTACTTGCGTCACTCGAACTGCTATCGCTATCACTATCACTACCGCATGCAGCAGCGATCATTGAAAACGCGAATAGCAGAGCAAGTAAACGCAAAAATGCGTTGCTTGATTTCATTATTCCCCTTTTGGATTTAAATTTTGTAAACACGGACGGTGTCGACAAAGGAGAAATTAGTGGGAAAATAGTCAACCTGTGTCCGATTTTACTAATCGTAAAGAAAGTGACATATAAGCCATGAGTAACTACAAAATAATCTTCGAAAGTTACTTCGTTTTCAGTTTCACCATTTTTCTGAAGGTCACGAAAATTACTTACTTTGCCTACTAGCCGCCACTAAAAATAGTAGAGACTGCCGAACATAAGCTCGACAGTCTCTACATAAATGATCTTTAAAATTATTTGATCAAATAATTATCAGCGACATCCGCCGTTGTCTTTGTCCCATGCGCAGTTAGGTGATCCACCGTTGGCGTCTACAAGATCACCAACAATGTTCCATGCCTGTGCTTCCGCATCAAACAAACTAAAGTCTGAGCCTTCAACGAAGTAACCATCTACCGCACCGTTGGCACCGAAACTAATTCCATCAAGGAGGAATGGGTGGTCACCCGAGAAAGAACGAAGTGACAAAATGTAGTTGGTTCGTGTTAGTCCACCAGGTAGCTCTTGAGCGATCTGGATTACTTCCATATTTGGCCAACCATATTCTGCAAAGCCGGTTCCATAAAGACTCACGCTTTGATCAAGGCCAGCGGCAGTCAAAGTTTCATTGACGAACTTGATATACGGCTCATCAATGTGGTTTGCGTCAGTTGTGTCTTTCCAGCCACCACCAGCAATCCACCAGCCGTCTGCTGCCATGCCGGCAGGAGCCATATAAGCAGCGATACCTTTACACACTGATGGGGTGAAGGCTGCTTCTAGGTCTTCCAGCATGCCAGCTGCTTCAACTTCTTGGATTGCAAGCAAGCACGGGTTTCCAGCGGTCATCGAAATGAATACGTCTGGCTTAGCTGCAGCTATTGTCGTTACCTCATTGGTAAGAGTTGGTGCAGCTGGGTCATGACGTACTGGAACAAATTCAGCAATAACGTCAGGATTAGCCTCTGTGTAGGCTTCGAAACCAAGCTCATACGCAAGGCCGAAGTCGTTGTCCATTACGAGACCAGCAACCTTTACAGGAAGACTGTCAGCAAGGTTTTGCTTAATCCAAGTTCCCCACAGAATAGCTTCGGTGGAGTAAGACATCTGAAGACCACTTGTCCATGGGTGATTAACTGGATCGCCCCAAGCTGGGTGTCCGGTCATCACGAATGGCTGCGGTACACATTCTTCATTGAGTTTGTCATATACAGCCATTGTGTTTGGGGAACCCAAAGTGTTAATGGCGAATACGTTTTCTGACTCAATGAGCTCATCGATGAATTCAATTGTTTGGGCAGCTACGTAGCCGTCATCTTTCATGATGAGAACTACATCTCGCTCCCCAAACGTTCCTGCCTCGTTTAAGTAGTTAGCATATGCTTCCCAGCCGTAGCCTAAGTTGCCGTATGCGGCAAGGTTTCCTGAGAATGCCGAAGTATGACCAATTCTGATTTCAGTATCGGTAATACCATTTTGGTTATCCCAATCTGATGGGCAGGTATTCATGTCGATTTCAAAACCTGCAGGACCGCGAAGGACATTGTCCTCGCCTACGCCATATTCACCGGCTTCAATTTTTGCTGTTAGATCAGCAGCAATGCTTGCTCGGTTTGCAGCCCAGTATTCCATGAGCCCTTCGATGGTTTCTGTGTCGAAATCAGCTTTATCAACAGCCAGGACTGTTTCGTTTTCTGCAGCATTTTCAACAGCATCTTGAGAGAGGCCGCCACCGATTGAACTATCTTCCTCTTCTTCTTCTTCCGACTCGCTCACAGCAGCCTCAGTTTCTGAGTCGCTTGAACTTGAGCTACTGCTCGAATCGTCATCACTGCCGCAGGCCGAAGCGACCATTGCGAACGCGAAGAACAAGGCAAGTAAACGCAAAAGAGCGCTTTTAGACTTCATTTATTCCCCTTCAGGGTATGTTTTTACTACACGGACATGTGTAACAATTTGAAAGTTACTGCTCCATTAGCACTGCGAGAAGCATCTTCTGAAATCGTAAAGAAAGAGCAATATTTAGACTTTCTCATTTCTATTTAACTATCATTTAATTAAAAAATATTCTTTTCGTTTGCCTTCTAGGACCGTCCCAACTAACTATGCAGGCACTCGAACAACGTCCGTATGTCTTTGTTTTTAATTTCCATGTTTTGAAAACAACTGACTATACATATAAGTAATTAATTAAGTTCAGCTCTTACGTCTGCACTGCGTTATTCACGGTTTACATTTCATGGTATGGAATTTGGTGTACATCTCCCGCATTTAGGTCACAACACAGGGCGCGAACCGCTAATCAAGTTCGCTCAAGAAGCTGAACGACTAGGAATTCATTCAGGTTGGGTAAGCGATCATGTTTGTCTTCCAGCAGAATTCAACTCAAAGTATCCCTACAGCGACGACGGTTCTTTCCCCGGTTCAGAGTTAGCGTGGCTTGATGCAATAGGTACGTTACTTTTTATAGCTGGTTGCACTGAGAATCTTCGCCTCGGTTTTACGGTTTTAATTTTGCCCTATCGGCCTCCAGTTGTAACAGCGAAGCAGCTAGCAACACTAGATATTCTTTCAAACGGGCGCCTTATTCTCGGCGTAGGAGTTGGATGGAATCGTGAAGAAGCAGAAGTTTTAGGTATGCCTTGGGATAACCGTGGTGCACGATCTGATGAGCAACTCCAAATTTTCAATACACTATTTACCGAAGATGAACCTTCTTTTGAGGGAACGTACTACTCATTTCCAAAGGTTGACTTTGAACCCAAACCGATTCAGAAACCGGTACCGATTTGGGTCGGCGGACATAGTAGAGCAGCGTTTCGTCGAACCGCACAATACGGTCATGCATTCCATGCTGCCTTCCAACCATTGGACGTAGTTGCCGATGAATGGAGCAAAGTCAAAGCCGAATGTGAGTCGATTGGTCGCGATCCAAAGGAGCTCGAACTCTCGTTGCGAGTATTTCTAGATCCTGCCGAGAAAATGGAATCTTATAAAAGTGTCGGGGGCAGCGAATCGCAGATGGTTGAAACGATAGGAAAGATTCAAGAAATCGGAGCAAGCCATATCCTTCTAGATCCGGTAGCCAGCGGCGGTATACATGGGCGACTGGAAGCGCTACAAAATTTCATGACCAATGTTGCGCCACAAGTTCACTGATGTTCCGAAGTGAATACTCACATCAATTCTAAATCGTTAACGCAACGCATTGATAAATGGCTCTGGTGCACACGTATTTTTAAGACCCGCACTAACGCTAAGAATGCCTGCCAGTCCGGTGCAATCAGAGTTAATAACGAAGTTGCGAAACCTTCCACTCCCGTACACATTAGTGACGAAATATCTGTACGCATTCATGGGCAAGAGCGAAAGCTCGATGTCCTTCTACTGCTTGAGAAAAGAGTTGGAGCGCAGATTGCAAGCGCTGCTTATCTCGACAAGACTCCTCAGGTTATAGCATCAACAAAACAAATTTCTGGCGCTAAAAATGGTGAGCGTGATCGAGGTTCAGGTAGGCCCACCAAAAAAGACCGAAGACGAATAGAGCAGTTTCGTCACCCAAGTTGATCAGTTAACGGGTACCTTGCGTGTAGTGAGTATTCCTCTAGCCGTGTCCTTAGCCCATGCAAGAATGGCCATGCAGAGTTTATCTCTCGACGACGTTACTGTACCGAACTCCGCGAGCAGCTCATACGCTATACAAGATGAGCTAATCTCACTTTTAGCCTCTCCCCAGATTGGTTGGAAAGTAGGAGCTACTGGGCAGGCATCCCAACAAAAATTAGGTGTCAAAACCCCCCTCGTTGGCCCCGTCTTCGACACCACACTTTTCAATGCTGATGCCACTATCCCATTAACGGGCTTCCACCATCGACCAGGCATAGAGTCAGAGATAGCTTTTAAAATTGCTACCACGTTACGGCCAGGTGGTAAATCAATGAACGCTGTATCAGTTCGTGGAATAGTGTCAGCCGCATATCCCGCTATAGAACTCGTTTGCACCCGTTTTGAAACCAATTTCGCTGTTCCTCCCGCTCTTTTAGTCGCTGATGGAGTAGCCCACGCTGGTCTGATTCTTGGAGATGAAGTTCCTGCAAGTAAACTTGGTGATCTAAGCCGGCTATCTATTTCTACCTTAATTAACGGCACCAAAGTTAGCTCCGGCACCGGAGCCGAAGTTCTTGGTGACCCCTTCGAGTCACTTGCGTGGCTTTGCAACCATCTATCTGGTCGCGGTATCGAACTACCCCAAGGTTCAATCGTTACCACTGGTGCATGTACTGGTATTAACGAAAGTCAAACAAACGATCTGGTGGCTACAGATGCGGGTCCGTTGGGCACTGTAAGCATCCAACTCAGTGAATAATGCCTCCGAAAAATCAGCTTTTCGTGGTTGGTGGATCCTCGCTCTTAGTACTGTTGCCATAGCCCTCACGGGGCCAGGCCAAACCATTGGTGTTTCCTCTTTCATAGATGAAATAACAACCGATTTAAGACTTACCGACACCACAGTCTCGAGTGCCTACCTTGTAGGGACCATCACCGGATCCTTGGCGATGCCGGCAATCGGCCGTTGGATTGATCGTCGAGGCGTTAAGTTCACGATGATTATTATTGCCACTTTGTTTTCTGCCGCTGTAGTTCACATGGGTTTAGTTCAAAATCTCACTGGCTTAATTTTTGGATTTATAGGTATCCGCATGCTCGGCCAAGGAGCCCTAAGTTTAGTTAGCCAAACAAGTATCGCTCTATGGTTCGACCAGCGCCGTGGTCTTGCTTTTGGCATATCCATGACTATTTCAGCTGGAATGATGGCTACCGCACCCATCCTTTTAACTGCACTGATTGAGGCGGTCGGCTGGCGATGGGCCTGGGCGATAGCTGGTTCAGTAGTCTTTGTTTCAATTGTACCCGCGACAGCAATCTTCATGGCTGACTGTCCTGAAAGCCTTGGCCAGCATCCAGATGGTCAAGCAACTCCTAGTGCGGATTCGGGAATCAAAAAGCCGCAGTACACGGTTGGGCAAGCTCTGCGTACCTCAGCCTTCTGGGTTCTGACGCTTGTAATGGTTGTATCATCTCTTCTGATAACTGGATTAACATTTCATCATTTCGCTTTGATGACCTCTTCAGGACTTACTACATCTCAGGCAGCAGCAATTTTTATTCCTCAAATTGCAGGCACCATCGGGGCAGGATTTATTTGGGCATGGCTATCTGATAAGGTATCAGCGAGATTTTTATTAATTACCTGTCAATTTTCGCTAGCCGCAGCCCACATCTCATATATATGGGTTAGCCCCGGATTTACAGCGGCTTTCTATTCTCTTCTTTTAGGGGTTAATGGTGGCTCAATTCGAGCACTAACATCGGTTCTCTACCCTAAATGGTTTGGTACCGCCAACATCGGCGCGATTAGAGGCGTGGCTACCGCATTTGGCGTGGGGGCTTCTGCTATGGGGCCTCTCGTGATAGCAGTCGGGTTCAATCTCACAGCCTCTTACAACCGACTCAACGCTCTATTGTCAATAGTCCCAGTATGTACCATGATCGCCGCAGCATTCATTGTTGCGCCTAAGTCACCGAAAGAACGTATCTCTAGCTGTCCTCACCGATAGGGTTCTCAGACGTGCTAACCGCCACTGGTCTAACGAAAAAATATGAACCTAGGACACTGTTTCGCGACGTCAGCATTCAGCTTTCAAGCGGACGCCGAATCGCTCTAGTTGGCGGCAACGGTGTAGGAAAAACTACGCTAATTGAAATTTTGATTGGGAGTAGAGAACCTGATAGTGGTCAGGTGCACCGACCAAAAGAAATGACAATCGGCTACTTACCTCAAGAACTCGATGATGAGCTTGACGGGACAATTCTTGCAGTCACACTTGAAGGAGCCAAGCAGATAAATGAAGCTGCTAGCAAACTCAGTAGATTAGAGCTTCAGCTAGGTTCACCCGATACATCAGACCATGAGCGAATTCTTGCTGAGTATGGTGAAGTCCAATCTCGTTTTCAGCAATTAGGTGGCTACTCGATAGAGGCCGAAGCCCATCGCGTTCTTGCCGGCCTCGGGTTTAGCGGAGATAGCACAGATCGCCAGGTCCGAGAGCTATCGGGTGGTTGGCGAATGAGAGTATCTCTTGCGCGTCTTTTGTTGTCGCGCCCGGATATTCTGATTCTTGACGAACCTACAAATCATCTTGATGTCGACTCCGTTGCATGGTTGGAAGATCAACTTTCCGATTGGCATGGCTCACTACTATTTGTCAGTCATGACCGAGACTTCATAGATAACGTAGCTAATCGAGTTATCGAAATCGATAGCAACGGCAGCCACGAATACGTCGGCGGATTCGCCGAGTTCGTAATAGCGCGAGAAGAACGTCTAGCGCAGATAGAAGCGGCCGCCGCACAACAATCTCGCCGCCTAGCGCACACAGAAAAATTTATTGAACGCTTTCGATATAAGGCAACTAAAGCAAGACAAGTTCAGAGTCGCGTGAAAGCGCTCGAAAAAATTGATCGGATTAAGGTCCCTGAAAAAAAAGAGCTTCGAGCACGTTTTGAGTTTCCTGCGCCTCAGCGATCTTCTCGAATCGTGGCAGAGATAACAGATGCGTCGGTGGGTTACGACGGAAAAACTGTACTCGGCAATCTTAGTTTTGTTATTGAAAGAGGCAACAAAATTGCTCTCGTGGGCCCAAATGGTGCTGGAAAAACAACACTCTTAAAGCTGCTGACCGGTGAACTCACCGCATCTCACGGAAAAGTCGAATTAGGCAACAACGTTGACTACGCAACGTTTTCTCAACACCTCACCGAAGTGATGGACTTGGATAATACAGTTCTGGCTGAATTCAAGTCATCAATTGGTGATCCTGGCACTCGCAATCTTCGCACCATTCTCGGCGGATTTGGGTTTCGTGGCGAAATGGTTGATCGCAGAATTGCAAATCTTTCTGGTGGCGAAAGGACCAGACTCGCCCTAGCAGAAGTGATGGCTAACCCTGTCAATCTTCTAATCTTGGACGAACCCACAAATCATCTTGATTTACCCAGCTGCGACCTTCTAGAAGATGCTCTATCTGTTTATCCTGGGACTGTTCTCCTTGTGACCCACGACCGTCACCTCATTCGAAATGTGGCCGATGCACTTATCGTTGTTCGTGATGGTCAAGCAATTTGGCATCAAGGCGTCGAAGAGGATCTACTTCGGCCAGGGAATTCATTGAATACGCCTTCAAGATCCAACAGTAATCATTCGCGTAAAACAAAATCAGCTCCCGTCAAACAAGAACGTCGATCTGCTGCAGAGCATAGAAATGAGCGTCATCAGGCAACGAGGGACCTGAAAAAACAACTCAATCGAGTTGAACTGAATTGGGAAAAAGTGGAGAAAAGAGTAACTGAAATTCAAACGCAACTCGCAGATCCAAAGACCTACGAGGATGCGGAAGTTCTTCGAACTCTGACCAGAGAACATGAAGAAACAAGCAAACAAGCTGCGAAACTTATGGAAAATTATGAACATTTGACAAGTAAAATTGCCACAATCGAGGAGCAATAATAACTTTACGCCCTTAGCAGCCTTGCTCAGACGGGTTTACCGCCACACACTCGACCGAAACAGATTCACCAAAAACAACTAAATTCGCTGACCCGTTACCAGGTTTACCCATCGGCGCTCCAGGGTACCAGGCCTTCACTCCGCCGTGGCTAGCATCAGTCAACACATGCCAATGACCTAACGCCACATAATCTGCGTCAGTATCTAGAATCTCTTGATATGTAATCGGCGAAGATCGATGTGCGTCATCACTCGTCAAGTTCAAATGTCCGTGTCCTGCTACAACGTACCAACCACTAGTCGGTCTTTTCGGAGAGTTGCTTAATGGTCTGTAACCGGGCTCATGCTCAGCCATCGCTCGTCCCCAAATCGTCAAATCCCCGTCTAGTAATTCAAGCTGAGATCCTTCTACGTTTTCCAACAAGAGAACTCCCGAACGAGAGACTTCTTCATGACAACGCTCCCAGAGTGATCCCTGGTCGTGCACATCATGATTACCAGGAATAATTACGACCGGTATTTCAGTTTTCGTTAAAATTTCTAAGGTTTCTAAAACGACTTCGCTCTCAAGTCGGCCATGATCAAATAAATCACCTGCGACCACTATTACATCAACGTCACAGGTTACCGCTGTCGCCGCTAGGGCATGTACCACACATTGACAAACAACTCGGTGTTCGAAACCTGGGCCTTTCACGTATCCGATATGGACATCAGAAGTGTGCAACATTCGCACTACTTTCGTACTGGTTATATTGTGAGTGCCCATGACACGAAATATTGCCACCAACAGGAGCGTTGAGCGAGACGAATTGCTTAATTTTATTCGACCTCGCCACAAAGGCATCCTTTCTACTCAAAGACAAGACAAAAGACCTCAAATGTCATTAGTCACTATGGGCGTTAACTCCAGCGGTAAAATTTTAATTTCCAGCTACCCAGAACGAGTGAAAGTCGCTAACGCAAGGCGTAATCCGGAAGCTTCCATATGCGTGATGGGAGAAGAATTCAACTCTGAATGGGTTCAAGTTGATGGACATATCGAAGTACTCGATCTACCTGCGGCCCTTGATGGACTTTGCGAATACTTTCAAGTTATTAGTGGCGACCACCCTGACTGGGAAGAATACAAATCAGCAATGGTTAAGCAGGGCAAAGTGTTACTTGAGTTGTCTGTCGAACGTTGGAGTCCGATATCAAAAGGTGGTTTCCCGGCCCGACTCATCGAGTAACCGGTTCTATTGACTTTCAGTGAGCTGCAAATAATCACTTATTTAGCTCTACCAGCTAAGTTAACTGCGTGAAGATTTTGGTGACAAATGACGATGGAATAGACTCGGAAGGTCTACACGTACTCGCTCATCATATGAGCACGTTCGGTGAAGTAATAGTCGTAGCTCCCGACAGTGAGTACTCCGGGGCAGGAGCTGCGCTAGGACCGATACATCTAACTAGCCCTGAAGTGAGACGCCGTAAGATCGAAGGTCTTAGCGAAGTTTGGACGGTCGCTGGTCCTCCAGCTTTGTGCGCAATGTTTGCCCGATTAGGCACTTTCGGAGAGGTAGACTTCATCGTTTCTGGAATCAACCCCGGCGCTAATGTCGGTCGCTCGGTCTACCATTCTGGAACAGTTGGCGCCACATTAACAGGCAGAAATGCTGGTATCCCAGGGTTAGCGGTTAGTCAAAGTGTTCGGGGACTCGGGACTGAGGATCAATCCTGGGCAGACGCGATTGTTGGCCAAAAATGGCATTCTGCTGCCCAAGTTGCAGGTCATGTTTTTAAAGCTATGGCTTCTGATATTCATCTAGATACCCCTGTAGTGAATTTGAACGTACCGAATCTAGAAATTTCTGAAATGAACGGATGGAAATTTACCGAACTCGGAGAAGAGCCACCTCGAGGTATCAGCAAGATTGAGCTTCAACGAGTTCCAACAGATCCCGATGCATACACGGTCGAGATGACTTGGACGGATGCTCCTCTCAAAGAGCTTCCAACAATGTCCGACACAGGAGCTATTCTTCACGACTTCATTTCGGTTTCATACCTTTCTCGGATCAAAGCTATAGCTTCGCCAGACTCCTCGTCTATGCCACATGCCTTGAATAGCCTTTTCCAAGATTAGCAGCGAGATTTAATCCAATCAGTAAGTAAATCGGCCACAGAATCCCTAGTTTTTGTGCCATCTAAAAGGTAATGGTCGGTATGGAAAGTAACTGCGGTCACGTCCTCTGACGCTAAGTTTTCGATAATCGCGCCTGTATCACTGGGGTATACGCCCGTATCTCGATCGGCATCAATCACCAAGGTTGGAACTCTAATCCGCGCCAAATGCCTCTCTGCACTACATTGAGAATCGCTTAGACTCCACATTGAAAGCCAGGTTCGGCAAGTGCTTACTGTGCCAACCCCATAAACACCGTAGTTAGCTTTTCGCGGATCTCCTAAATAACAACTTGGCGTTTCTCTCTGGCTTGGGTCTATATTTCCATCGATCATTCTAAGATCTGCCCATAATCGGCTTGTAGTAAAAAGGCGATCGTGGACTCCTTGTTCTGACAGTCGGTCAATTTCATCTTTGCACCATTGACTTATGCGTTCATTGCGCGCCCTTTGTCCTTTGCGATACGAAGCGATAAAAGAGAGAGTAAATGGTATCTCTCTAGATTCAGAAAAGGGATCCAAACTTGCATCTAAACTCAATGGGTCATTTTCATCTGAGATAGATGGATCCATCCAATTAGTTAGAACGGCTGGTCGCCCAGGGTGCGCAGTTAACGAGACATAAAGATCAGCTGGCCACAAGTTGTAAGCAGAGTCAATGATGTTCTTCCTACCATACTCAGGCTTCAAATTTGGATCCACTGCCTGCGACTGATATGCAGCCATCAAAGACCCGCCACCTGAGTTTCCTAACAATACTATTTTTTCTACTTTTTTAACCTCTCGTAACCAACGGATCCCAACACCAATTTCAGCAACCGCATGATCAAGTAAGAAATAAGGTTCAGCACCTCGAAATCGGGTATTCCATCCAAGAAACCCGAGTCCCCTCTTTGCACAGTATTCAGCTAAATAATGCTCACTAAAATCAATATTGTAATGAGTGGCTATAACAGCAACCTTAGGTTGCATTTCACTGGGACGATAATAGATGCCTTGGCATGGGTGCCCCCCAGCGCCCGAGCGGCCAATTATTGGTGACTCTAATCCGACAAATTCGCGGGCAACGTTCAACACTCTATTCTTTCTGCCCAATCGGCTTACTTAACAGCCGTCGAGCAGTTTTCTCATCTCGAGTGATTCCCGGGGTGTCTCGACAGAGCTCCACGAGCACTCCGTTAGGATCTAAGTAATATAGCGATGCACACCAACCATGATCTAAATCCATGGTCGGTGAAATTCCCTCTATTTCCATTCGTGCTCGAGTTCGATCTTGTTGCTCTTTCGAAGCCTTGAAGGCTACATGATTTACCCAAACCGGTAATCCGACCGCACTGCTGACGTCGGATGCCCAGTGGCTTTGCTCACCTATATTTTCGAAGGCAAAAAAAGCAATACACTCCTCGTCACCAGAATCAAAAAAAACATGTTTCATCCAAGAATCACCGGTATCTACAACTTCAGTGTGGATTAAAGGAAAACCAAAAAGATCCTCATAAAAGTGGCGAGTTGCTTCAAGATCTTTTGTTGCATATGCAACGTGATGAAAAGTCATTTCTATTCCCCTCTATTCAGATAACCGGAACCTCATCATTTTTTACTACTTTGTGTCGGCGAACAACAGAACTCGCTGCGATAACTGCTAACGCTAACCCAACAAACATTGCCCAATGAGCAAGATCATGAAAACTCCGCTGCTCAACTGCCAAACCTGAAGAGATACCAGCAGTAGCGCCAGTGGCAGTCATAAGGACATCAGCGCTTGCCTGAGTCGCTACCCGAATACCAGGTTCAAATGCACTAACTATTAAAGACCCTGCAGCGACGATACAGAAATTCCAACCTACCCCAACTAAGAAGAGTCCAACAATGTGGCCCATTGCGTCCGGTGCACTGGTGTGGCTGGCTACTTCTGCACCCAGAGCCAACATCAAGGCCCCAAGCCCAATCATTACTTCACAGCCAAAGCGGTCTGTTAATCTGCCCACCAGCGGAGAAAAAGCATACATACCAACAATATGTAGAGAAATCATTAGCCCGATGAACGCAGTAGATTGCCCGCCATCTTTCATATGAAGCGGGGTGACAGTCATGACACCAACCATCACTGCTTGAGAAAGCATCATGCCCAGCAATCCGAGCCGAGCTGTCGGATGAGAAACAAGTTTTTTAAGCGCCGAGAAACTAGGGGGCTTAATGTCACTTACCCCTCCGAATTTAGCTGCGATGTGCAGTGGATCCGGCTTCAATGATTTGAAAATTATGGATGCTGCGACCGAAAACAAGACAGTCGAAAAAATGTACGGCAAAGCAAATCGAGCCGTCGAATTTTCCGAACCGAGCGACGTTAAACCAAGCCCTATTGTTGGACCAAGTACCGAGCCAACCGTATTCGCCCACATCACAAGGCTCATACTCTCAGCCCGGTCCTGATCACTTGCCAAATCAGCACCGGTATAACGAGCAGCCAAGTTTGATGCTTGCCCAGACCCAATCAGGACCATCCCTAATACTAATAAGATGTAGATGCCGGTTAACGCCGCTACCGAAGCCAAACATCCTCCCAGCACTCCCGAGAGGTATCCGATTGTGAGACCTACCCGGCGGCCTTTTCGCGCCATGATGACTCCCAATGGAAGACCCAATAGCGTTCCCCCAAGACTCAAACACATCGCCGCCAATGCGCCCTTCGTCTCGCTGCCGGTTATCTCGCTACCAAGCAAGGCGGCTGCCGCATAGCCTGATGTCATTCCCAGTCCACCCGGAATAACGCCAAGCTGCAAAACACGTACTACGCGTTTTTGAATCCCTCGACGCTCAGCTTCTAAATCACTCAAGTCTTGTCTTCAATCGCAACCGATGCCGCCCAACGATAATCAGGCTTCCCTGCGGGGCTACGCAAGACCTCACTCACGAACTTAACAACTTTCGGTAACTTGTAACGAGCAATGTGATTTTCACAATGTTGTATCAAAGCTGCACTATCTATGCTGCCATCGCTTACAAGCTGCACAATTGCTACTACTTCGCTACCCCACCGTTCGCTTGGTCTACCGCAAACCACCGCGTCATATACTGCTTCGTGAACTTTGATAGCATTTTCCACTTCTTCAGCAAAAATTTTCTCACCGCCTGAGTTAATAGTTACTGAATCACGCCCGAGGACCTCAATTCGACCATCAGAAAGTAATCGCGCTCTATCTCCCGGCACTGACATTCTCACATGCTCTATCACAGGAAAGGTTTTTGATGTCTTAGCTGCATCACCGAAATATCCCAATGGGACTCTCCCAGACATGGCGAACCAACCGATTTCGTTACTTCCTGGAGTTAACTTCTGATCCATATCAGCACTAATAACTGTTGAACCTGGCGCCGGTTCAAAATCACCGGTACTGACTCTTTCGCCTTTCCCACTCACGTTACTTCCTTGGACTCCAGTTTCGCTCGAACCTATAGAGTCTCGAATCGTTACTCCCTCAAAAGTGGTTTTCAACTCGGCCTTTAATCCAGCATTTAGCACTGCACCGCCGCTAATGATTGATCGTAAATTGGCTGGGATGGGAGCGCCGCTATCGACCGCGTCAAGCAGCGGTCGAGCGAACGCGTCACCAACAATCTGTAAAAACTCAACCGCATCACGGTCACAAGCTTTCAGAACGCTCGCTGCGTCATAGCGGTCGGTAACATCGGGAAGCACCACGGTGTGCCCCATTGACAAAGCTTGTAAGGCAATCCACTGCGCCGCTCCATGCATAAACGGTGCACTTGTCATCCATCGAAGGGTCCCTCGCGAAGCTGCCTCGGCTATCTCCTCATACGACTCGTACTCTCTACCTTCTTTTCGATTGGAACCGCCAAGGGCTCCAACAAAAAAATCAGCGTTCCTCCATAGAACACCTTTTGGCATTCCTGTAGTGCCACCCGTGTACAAGACATAAAGGTCATCCGGCGAACAATCAGTGAGCTGACGCTGATCACTCGAAGATAGAAACGTTTCGTAATCTATCGCCCCAGGAATAAGCCCATTCCCGGAATCATCTGGGATTTGTATTATCAACTCAATATTGGAAAGTTCAGGAAGAATCTCCAGCAAATTAGGTGCATACATAGAATGAACTATGATCACTCGTGCTTGGCTATCTTCAAATAAATATTTGAGCTCTTCAGATACGTACCGATGGTTGACGTTGAAGGTCGCTGCACGAGCTGACCAAGCACCCAACATAGCTTCTAAATATTCCGGACCGTTATTTAGGTACAAAGCAATGTGATCTTGACCACTCTCATGACCTTGTAAATTTAGCCGCTCAACTCGACAGCCATAGCCTGCTGATTCGAAAGCTCCACCTAAACGGCGGAATCGTTCTACAAAGGTCGGAAATTTTATTTCGTTTCCTCGATGCATCAGAGCAACACGGTCAGGTTGCTTTTCAGCAATAGTTGCAATTATTCGAGCTAAGTTGAATTCCACTGGCCAAACAGTAACGAATTGTCCAGAGCTTTGCCTCATCAAACCTAAGTTGATTTTTGTAAACAGGATTTAAGATTAAATACGATCCCAATTGGGCTTAGCCGAAGCTTTGAAAAATAAATAACAAATCGTAAAATTTCAAGTAGTTAAATCAGGCAAAACATCCTATGTTTCTCATAATCAACAACACTTCGAGCTCATGCACTATCGAAGACCCAATAAATTACCATCAGCTAACTTAAAACTAACTGCCCAACAAATCTTTGCTCTCTGATTAATGCCCGGTGAGATTTAACCAATTTTAGTCACCGTTAAAAGAACGAATTTCCGCTCTTTGTCTTGGCATCTAAGCGTTTAGCCAGCCAAACTATCTTTGTGCAACCTTTTTTGACTCTTGCGTCAAGTTCTCCTCGTCGCAAAGCGCTACTTCAATCTCTCGGAATTAAATTTTGTGTAATCAACCCCAACATTGATGAATCAGTCTCCCAATTCGAGTCAGCAGCTGCCTATGTGAAACGTATATCTGTCGAGAAAGCAGCAACTCAGACTGTCAACAACACGGCTGTGATTTTGGCTGCTGATACATGCGTTTCCCTTCAAGGAGATATTCTTGGAAAACCATCTAACAAAAAAAATGCTTCTGAGATGTTGACGCGTCTATCCGGAAAAATGCATGAGGTTCATACTGGCGTTACTATCAAGTCGAAATCTAGAGTCGAGACTTTGCTCGTTACCACTGCCGTGGAATTCGTCGAGCTGGACCAGGCAACAATTACTTGGTACCTAGAAACAGCTGAATTTGAAGGGAAAGCGGGTGCATATGCGATCCAAGGCCTTGGCAGCACCCTAGTCCGGTCTATTAACGGTAGTTACACTAACGTCGTAGGACTTCCTCTTACTGAAACTGTCGAAACTCTTTCCGATTTTGGAATACGTCTTCCTGGCAGAGAGACACCATGACAAGTTCCTATCGAAGTCCCCTCAACGAAGGGGTTTCTGTTGCCGCTGAGAACGAATTCAAACCTGTAGAACTGGGTCCTATTCGTTTGGAGACACCCGTTGTTCTTGCTCCCATGGCTGGTGTTACTGATTGGCCTTTCCGTTCTCTTTGCTTAGATTGGGGCGCAGGTCTATATGTCAATCAGATGATTACAGCCCGTGCCCTCGTAGAAGAAAATGCGCTCACTTGGAAACTTGCTGAATTTGGCGCAAATGAGCCCATTAGATCTGTTCAGCTATACGGAACTGACCCCGAATACGTAGCCCTCTCAGTACGATTACTTCGAGAACGACTCAATATCGATCATTTAGATATGAACTTTGGATGCCCTGCTCCTAAAGTAACTCGCAATGGCGGCGGGGCAGCAATCCCTGCCAAAAGAAAGCTCTTGTACAGCATTGTGAAAGCAGCTGTCGACGCAGCAGAGGATGTCCCTGTCACAATCAAGTTTCGCAAAGGTATCGACGACAATCATCTAACTTTTCTCGATAGTGGAAAAATAGCTGAAGATGCAGGATGTGTAGGCGTTACTCTTCACGCACGAACTGCTTACGATCTTTATTCTGACCATGCCGACTGGGACGCTATTCGACTTTTAGTCGAGCACATTAATATCCCAGTTTTCGGAAATGGTGATATTTGGGAGCCTTGGGATGCATTACGAATGCTTAGACATACTGGTGCCGCCGGGATCGAAATTGGTCGAGGTTGTTTGGGGCGCCCATGGCTTTTCAACGACTTAGTATCGGTACTAAGCGGACGCGAGCCATCTTATACCAGACCCACATTAGGTCTCGTAGCCAACACCATGCTGACTCATCTCGACAAGCTCACAAACTTTTATTTCGAAGATCCCGAGGAAAGTATTGTTCGAAGATTTCGGAAACATGCCGGCTGGTACGTTGCTGGATATCCAGTCGGTAAAGAAACTAGGCGCCTTCTCCACGCCGTTTCTTCTAAAGATGAGCTGCAAGCAGTTACCAACAAATTTGACTTCGATCAAGTACTCCCCTTAGAAGGAGTTCGCGTTAAGAGAAGCCACACCGGAGGACCTCGAAAAGTCTCTCTGCCAGATGGTTGGCTTCAAAACCCTGACGCTGACGTAAAACTAAGCCCAGACGCTGAAGCAAATGTAAGTGGGGGTTAACTTGCCACCGCTCACCCACCTCTCTAGTAAATCTGACTGGCGAATATTCTTACGTTCGATCCAATGCTCACGATCGGAAAATTCAAGAAACACAATAATTCAACACCTTAAAAAATTTCTGGAACCAACCAGCGGAATTTTTCTTTTCTATAGAGCATTCGGAAATGAAATTACTTTGGACCCTCTCGCCGATGCCTTGGGTTGGAGCAACTTCGCTGTTACTCGAACCCCAGAAGTTGGTTGTCTAACAGTGCACCTTGCTACCGATACGACTGAAATTCATCAATTTGGCTTCCTACAACCAAAAGAGAACTCAGGAATAGTCGAACTAGATAAGATCACCGTCAGCCTGGTCCCCGGTATTGCATTTGACGAATTTGGGAACCGACTCGGTCATGGTTCAGGATATTATGACCAACTGCTCCCGAAACTAAACCCCAGCTGTCTCATGATTGGAGTAACCACCGAAGACCTTATTTTCGAACAGCTGCCTTCTGAATCTCACGACATTCCGATGACTCATCTAGTAACCGAATTAGGGCTTCGTCAAACTAAGAATTGTTGAAAGCCTTTAAGTTCGCAGCTGTCTCCATCGAGATACTGCAGACGTTAATTCTGAACCATCTACACCATAAATAGCTCCCGACACATGAATATCCCTGCCCTCAATTGCGACGAGTTTAGCTCGCGCCACTACCTCTATAGACATCGGCACAGGTCGCCTGTATGTGAGATGCATTTCTGCCGTAACGCAGGCCGCATCCGAGCTCGAGCTTTGGATAGAAGTCTGAGCAGCCACACCCATTACCTCGTCTAAGATTGTTGCTTGGATACCGCCATGCACCACGGTCTCGAGGCCACAATGATGAAACGCTACGTTGTGCTTAGTTTCGATCGTCCCGTCTTTGTATTGAGAAAAATTTAATCGAAGGCCTTGCTGGTTTTGTGCTCCGCATCCGAAGCAGACACTAAATGCTTGGCGATCTCCTTCATACGGGAGAGGGACCTCATTTATTTCATCAACATTCACGTTAACGATAATACGCTTTTGAAACCTTTTTAACTGGTTTGTTTAGATTTCAAATTTTCACCAAGGGCTATAACTCCGACACGATTTTGACAGGATTATGGTCGTGTCAAAACGCTCCTTAACTCTTCTATTTCCGACCATCGGTAACAATCGGGAAGATGATCATTGACAATACCATTCGCCTGCATCAGAGAATAACAGGTAGTCGGTCCAACGAATTTCCAACCTAATTTCTTTAAAGTTGTACTCATTTGAATTGATTCCTCACTAACTGACCTACCTAGTTGACCACCGTTAACAACATTTACTTCCAAATTATCTGGTTCGAAACTCCACAGAAAAGAAGACAAACTTCCATATCTTTCAATTACCCGAAGAGCTTCTTGTGCATTTGTGATCGTTGCTTCTATCTTGCCACGATGTCGAATAATTCCAGCGTCTTTCATGAGACGTGCCACATCTAAATCAGTAAATCCGGCTACTTTTTCTATATCAAAATTTAAAAAAGCTCTTCGGAAATTTTCTCTCTTCCTGAGAATCGTCAGCCATGACAAGCCTGCCTGAAAACCTTCTAAACAAACTTTCTCATACAGTCGAAAGTCGTTGAACTCTGGAACACCCCACTCTTGGTCGTGATACTCAGCATAGTCTCTATGGCCTTCTCCCCACGGGCAAACCTTCGTTCCATCATCTCTGTTTAGAACATCTTGTGGTGCCATGAACCAACACTCTCACCATCAGGCTATTTGGGGGTACTCGGCAGTCAAACTATGACTCATGTTTCCATAAGACCAGCTACATTTTCAATTTAGTTCTACCACTTTCTACCATCTGACTATGTAAATCTTTAATTTTCGTGCTTGCAGTCGTTGTGAATAACTTTGGAATTACTGCGTGCACAGCGCACGCACCGGCAGCGAGAAACAGTTGCGCACTGTATCGAGTGGCGACGCGCAAATGCTGGCGATAAGACTCACCGACTGACGCTGGATGCTCCGTGAAATAATTTCGGATCTTCATAATTCGAAAATTAGACGATACGGTACGAAGTTGTTTTGTTTTTTTGCCCGTCTGAGTCAATTTTAAGCAATATTATACTATATTTTATCTTTTTATTAATATAATATTTTATTGTGGATCTTATTGATCGGGAAATCCTGCATATATTACAAACAGACGTTTCTATCTCGGCGCGCGAACTTGGTGAACAAGTTGGCCTAACAGCGACACCCTGCTGGCGAAGAGTTCAAAACCTAATCAGAGAAGGAGTGATCCTTGACCGAGTTGCATTACTTGATCCTGAGTTACTTAATCTCGGAATCAATGCCCTAGTTCAAATTCGGACTAATGATCACTCAGCCTTGTGGTTGCAGGGCTTTCAAACTGCGATCGAAGAATTTCCGGAGATCATCGAAGCGATCCGTACTTCCGGGGAAATCGACTACATGCTTCGAGTGATAGTTCCCGATATTCGAACCTACGACAATTTTTACAAACGCCTTATAAATCGCGTTTCGTTGTACGACGTCAGGACTATTTTCGAAATGGAGAGTTTAAAGAAAACGACTGCTTTGCCTCTCGATTACGCTCGATTTGAAAACATCTAACTGACCAACACCACTTCTGCAAAAACAGCGGCTGCGACTTCGGCTCGCTCCCTCAACCCAGTCGTATCAGCGCTTGCAATTGGATGTTCAATGACAGCGAATCGATGATCCGGTACGCCTTGAACTCGCGCCATCAACTCAGCCGCGTCTACAAAGGCACTAGTCATAATACTCATAGCCGGCACTCCATAACGCTCGGCAATAACCGCGTCAACCAAACTGGATGACGAACAGCTGCCTCAATCCCCCACGCCACTTAGGACAGCATCCCAACCAATAATTTCAGCCATGAGCTCATCTTCGGCGGGAGCGCTGTAGTTGTCTTTAATCGTGTGCACAACCCTGAGAACGCCATATTTTTTTTCTAAAATTCGAGATAGATATTCAAAAAATGGTGCAGTATTTTCTTTACCATTCGAAATAATTCCAACTGTTTTTCCACGCAATTCAAGCAATCGATCTGCTGGCCTCTGATTTATTTTTGTTTCTTCATAGCTCGGGTTTAGAAGCTCCATCCTTACAACACCTCACAATCGACACATGCACCAACAGCAGCTGTCGATGCACGACTTTTTGAACCTAGCCAAGGCGGTATGATTGCAGCAAATCCCCCAGCCGGGCCACCAGCCGCAACAATCATCAGGTCATCTGGCTCGCTTAGCGCAGGGTACTCACGGTCAGCACGATCTTTCACAACCGAACCTTTCCCCACATTTGCCCACTCTCCACGAAGCACCCGAGCACGTTCAAAAACACATTCTTTGATATCACTCTTCGTCCATTTTGCTATTTCGAAATGTGCTCTCAGTTGGGGCGGAATTATCAGCACATAATTACCCGGCCAAATCGAATAATTCAATTGGTTCGACCTGATCTCTGCCGAAAAGGTTTCGCAAATTTCTCTTGGATCTGTGGTCCATTCGTTCATCACCTGCCTAGGGGCCATAGCTGCCATCGCTGTAACGGCAGATACATTTGAGTCGCCCAGCCGCTCAGAGGCTAGAGACTCCCAGCAGGAATTCTCTTCATCTTCAGCTACGCAATAACTAAATTTACCCGGATGACCAAGGGTTGAACGATCAATTTCTCCAGGTCGAACATTTAACAGATTCATTAAAGCTAACCGGATGCTTCGGCCAACCGTCGCAGATGCTCGATCGCTGTTACCTAGAACGTTAAACTCCGTTGTCATTTCGAGCTCACGGCGGATTGGCCCATTAACAATCAGTAATACTGCTGATCCGCCGGTCGATGCCGTCGCCCCGTGAAGCAGGAAATCTTTATGCAACATCGCCGTCAATGCTGTCACTACTAATGGGAAATGCATCGCCAAGCAACCAGCCATAACCGCGTTAATCGCAAGTTTTTCTGCAGTGATGGCTCTCTCTCGCACTGGTTCAATACCGACTACATGTTCAGGGGTTAACATTGCCCAGTTAAGACAATCTTCAACTAACGCTCTAGTTGGAGGAACAACCGGAAGCCCGTCAGTCCAACCATTAGCGTGATATACCTCTTGAGCAGCACAAAAATCGCTTACATTGAGCCGAGCCGAAACTATATCCATTACCGGATACTATCCCCTATTAACCACTTATAACTTCGTGTTCTTAAGACACATGCCGCAAGCACTAATTCAAACTAACAAACTAGCTATGAAGTAGCTGTTACAAGCCTGTCTCCGCCAATAGGGAGAGAGGAAACATCAATATTGTAAAGCTCGGCAACGTTGTTGCATAAGATATCTATACGCTGATCAGCCGAAAGGTTAGCTGCATGTTTGTCCAGAAGATCTTGGCTCCAGGGCCAGGTGCTATCACTATGTGGAAAATCATTCGCCCATAGAAGTCTTTTGTGATTAACATCGTTAACCATTTTAAAGGCAACCCAGTCATCCTGAAATGTGGTGTAGATATGCTCGCTAAAGTACTCACTCGGTAATTTAGATAGCTCTTGTCCCGGCGGCAACCAAAATCGGTGCCTGTTATAGGCATGGTCCATTCTGTACATGTAATGAGGGACCCATCCTGCATCCGCTTCCACACAAACAACTTTAAGGCCAGGGTTTCGTTCAAAAACTCCACCGAAAACCAGGGTGCCCATAATGTCTTGATTCGCCCGGATAATAGTCATAAAGGAATTAGCCTTTGGACCTCTAGGTTTACCTGACTCTCGAGTCGTAAGAATGTGCCAGGAAACAGGCATTTTTAAATCAGTCGCTGCTTCCCAAAAGGGATCCCATTGAGGGTCATCAAAATCGAACTCAGTACAAGGGTTACCCGGCATCATCACACCACGCAATCCTGCATTTTTCATTTTTTCAAGATCTGAAATACCTTCGGCTACTGAACGAAGAGGCGTTTGCCCTATCCCCAGTAATCGATTTGTATCCACAGAGCAATAATCGCTAATCCAACGATTGTATGCATCCATTGATGCTTTTTTATAGTCCTCATCAGGATGGTTACACAGAACCATTCCGACTGATGGGTAAATAACTTCTGCAGATACTCCGTCTTTATTTTGATCGGCAATTCTGTAATCGGAATCCCAACTGCTTATGGGAAGCTCGTGCCATTTCGCTTTTGGGTTCAAATCCTCAGGAGCTTGACCTGCAGCTGCTATCAAACCCATATTGATTGTTCGTTTCATCCCATCAATAACGTACAAGTCGCCTTTATCTTCAGTCTCCACAACATGGGGAGCTACATCACGCCATTTCGGATCAATATAATCCGTGTACGTATTGGGAGCTTCAGCTATGTGCGAATCTGCTGAAATAATTGGATGGTCAACCTGCATGAAACACTCCTATTGCCTTGCCCCCATCGTAGTAAGATCCATCGATCTTCGCCTTTATAACTGAATACTTGTTCAGTTGCTGATAACACGAGAAGGTGCATGAACCAGGTGAGCCGCCTACATCGCAGAACTTTTCCCTGAACATTTAAGGGGCTTAGGAATTGGCATTTACCGATCTGTAGGGGATCTAGGATTTGTGTTGGGCCCTCCTGGGCTTGGCTTAATAAGCGAGATCGCATCAATGCCTGTTGCTTTATATGTGGCTAGTGTTCTGGTTGCTATAGCCGGAGTTTGGTTTTGCAATTGTCGACCGCACATCTCCCCTGAAGGACTCTTAATCATGAAGCACTCTGTTGGCATAATCGGACTAGGAACAGTTGGGTCAAGGTTTGTCGAGCAGTTCAATTTGCATGACAGTTTTGATCTAATAGCAGCTTGGGATCCTGACCCAGCAGCATGCAAGGCCAATGAAAAAGAAGTTCGCATTGCAGAAAGCGCGTCTGCAGTCATCGACGCAGCTGGCGCGGTTTATATAGCAGTACCCCCACTTTTCCATGACGAGTACGTGCGAAAATGCGTTGCGGCACATTCAGCTATTTTCTGCGAAAAGCCACTCGGTATTGATATTACTCAAAGCCGAGAGTTGGTGACCTTAGTCAATAAAGCCGGAACTCCAGCCGGGGTCAATTTTGTATTTAGCGCTGCGCCATCAGCTACAAAAATGTCAGAAATAGTTGGTCAACCTGAATTCGGGGAAATAATACGATGTGACTTAGATTTACATTTTCGAGATTGGCCTCGGGCCTGGCATACCAATGCTCAATGGCTACGCGATCGTGATCAAGGTGGTTGGGTTCGTGAAGTCGTATCCCACTTTCTTTTCATTATCAATCGATCTCTTGGCACCACTTCACTGAATGACGTTTTAATCTCGTATCCCGATGGACCTACGGGCAAGCTCGCTGAGACAGATCTTCTAGCATCGCTAGATGCAGGAGGGAAACCTATAGCGATAAAGGGCACTAGCGGAGGCGCCGGTCCAGATATCGTTAACTTAACGATAAGAGGAACCAATAGCGCTGTTCGAATTTGGGATTGGTACCGGCTGCAAGTATCCGAAAACGGTGGATGGACAGATTTACTGGGGACCGATCGAGCCGAACTCGGCACGAACGCATACATGCAGCAACTTGACCAACTTGCGCTCATGATCGAAGGCAAAACTAGTCTGATCGCTTCTTTTGATGAAGCTCTAGCCGTTCAAGAAATAGTTGAGAAAGTTCTTTCGAGTCACTAACTCACAAAGAACTTCACCTCAATAAATTTTCGAGTTACCATCACCGTCACTACCACTTCTTGCAGCTTTTAAATCATTTCGACTTCCTTTTCCTAATGCCACCATGTCACCAGAAACAGTTTGCATAGAGAATCCTTTTGATCTCCGATTAGCTGCTAACCCTGACGTCGAATGAATCCCTGCTACCTTGCCATGAGCAGCGCAACGTTCAGCAATATGCTCTAGCACTTCCTTATATCCTGAATTGTCATCGCTATATGCGTTACTAAAACCATAGCTAATTGACAGGTCCGCAGGCCCAACGTATATCGCATCGACACCCTCAACTTCTAGAATGTCATCGATGGATTCTACAGCTTGTCGCGTTTCAATCATCGGAATACATGCTGTTTGACTATTAGCAACTTCGAAGTAATTTTCTCCACGATCAGCTGCTCGCGCCCCAATCAATATAGGTCCATAACTTCTTGCCCCAAGCGGCGGGTACTTAACCGCGTTAACAGCTGATTTAGCTTCGGCCACCGAATTCACCATAGGAACAATAATTCCTCGAGCGCCTGCATCAAGCATCCGGCCAATGATTCCAGGTTCATTCCACGGAACTCGACATATAGGTGTTCCCTGACCACCTAATTCGATTGCTTGGATCATTGTCGTAGCTACCTGATAGTCCGCAATGCCATGCTGCATGTCCACGCAAACGTAATCAAATCCTATCCTCGACAATGCTTCGGCTGAATGCGAGTTAGGAATAGAAAGCCAAGTCCCAAGGGTTTCTGAATTTTCACTCCACTTGTTCATTAGTTCATTAGACATAAAGATTCACTTTCGATTGGTACACAGACTTAACTTAGAACATCAAAAAGAAACATGTTTTTCTGTTTGAGCACCATCGGGCCAACTTTCGCTACGTACGCCAGCCAAGCTGGGTCAGCAAACAGCGCTGTTCTTTTTTCTGTTCTCTCCTCAAAACTCTCATATCTCCACATGTGAATTATTTGGTTCAATTCACCAACTTCAGTGAAGTAATAACCAACGGGCTCCCCAAGGTAACCACTTTGAATCGCATAACCTTCATTGCGATAAAGCTCCCCATACTGCCCAGCAGAACCAACTTTTAAATCATAAGTGCGCATTTCAACAAAACTCATACAACTTCCTATCTGTTAAAGAATTCGTCGTCGATCTTGAATAACGAGGACACTCGTCCGTGTCTGAGTCACAAAACTACTCTCATTCTCTGTGACAAGTGTGTCTGGGTCTACCGAGCGGGATTTTAATTCAATGACGTACTCAACTTCTAGCGTTATTAACTGAAAGTTAGGCTTAGGGTCTTCCCAGACAATGCAATGTTGTATCCGCCCAAGTCTTATCGCAAATTATGCATGCGTTCAACAGCCTCACTTAAAACATCCATGCTTTTACAAAAGGTAAAGCGTACTAATGATTTTCCTTCACTTTTGTTGTCATAAAACACAACATTTGGGACAGCCACCACCCCAACTTTTTCTGGTAATTTCCAACAAAAATCAAGACCGTCGTCATAACCAACTGATCTAACATCGGTTGTAACGAAATACGTACCTTGTGAATCAAAAACTTCTAGACCGGCTGCTTTAAGTCCTTCGGATAAAAAATCTCTTTTCTTTCGCATGTCATTAGCCAATTCATGAAAATAACTATCACAAAGACGAAGGCCCACCGCTATGGCGTATTGAAATGGTCCGCCGCTGACGTACGTTAAAAACTGTTTCGCAGTTCTGACCGCAGTCAATAACTCCGGCGGCGCCACAGCCCATCCTATTTTCCATCCTGTAAATGAAAACGTTTTCCCTCCGGAAGAAATAGTTATTGTTCTTTCACGCATCCCAGGCAATGACGCCATGGCAATGTGTTCTCCGTCGAACACTAGGTGCTCGTACACCTCATCAGTAACAACTATTAAGTCATGCTCCACCGCTACACGAGCAATGAACTCTAGTTCCTCTCGAACAAAAACTTTTCCGGTTGGATTGTGCGGAGTGTTAAGCAAAATCATTCTCGTTTTTGGCGTGATCGCAGCCAAAAATTCTTGCTCATCAAAACCATAATTCGGAGGGCGAAGTGTCACGACCTTTTTAACCGCTCCGGCCATTGCAATATTGGCACCGTAGATGTCATACCAGGGCTCAAAAGTAACTACCTCATCACCAGTTTCACACAAAGCTAAAACTGACGCAGCCAGGGCTTCACTTGCCCCAGCTGTAACTAGAATTTCTGTGTCAGGATTAAATTTCAAACTATAGAAACGATCCTGATGCTCGGCGATTGCTTTACGTAGCTCAGGAATACCAAGACCAGGCGGATATTGATTACCTCGACCATCGCGTATAGCTGCTATCGCCGCTTCAGCAACTTCTGCAGGACCATCCGTGTCTGGGAATCCTTGTCCTAGATTCACTGATTGAGTTCGTTCCGCCAGAGCAGACATTTCCGCAAAAATTGTTGCGCCGAAACCTTGTAATCGTGAATTCAGAAAATTTTGCCGTTGGCTCACGAAACATACTTTAGGTCGCATTTACCCAGGAAAGAGACTTAAATGTTGGAATGGCTCTTCCTCCCCTGAATCAAAATATCCCGCAACGATACGATGCCGTCGATGCAGACCTCGCTTCCATCGACGGAGTCCTATCAACTACCCGTTCTGTAAGACTCCGACTTGATTTCGATCGACATGTTGATAACGAAACGATTCTTGACTGTATTGATCTAGCGGAGCAAGGGCCAGGTGGCGGCAATCAGTCAAGTAGACGTTGGCTAGTAATCCGTGATCCCAAGGTGAAAACCAAACTGGCTGAGCTCTACTACCAAAGTGCTGGCCAGTGGATGGTTTCGGCAAGAGATAAACTTGCAGGGACAGATCATCGAAATCGATCCATCATGAACTCGGCGGCACACTTGGCAGAAAACATACCCAGCGTTCCAGCTCTTGTCATTCCTTGCATTTGGGGGCGTCATGATGACAGTAAGAAACCGGGATTGTTTGATTCGGTACTTCAATCAGCTTGGAGTTTCTGTTTGGCGGCCAGAGCAAGGGGGCTTGCTACGGCTTGGACATCAGCAATTCTGACTGCGGAAGATGAGATGCGAGAGATTTTAGATATTCCAATGGGAGTAACTCCAGTAGCAATGCTCCCGTTGGCCTATAGCAAAGGAACAGCATTTAACTCCGTTCCGAAACGCCGAGCAGCAGAGGTAACTTACTATGATTCTTGGGGTCGTACGTGGGAAAAGCGAGATGATGCATCGCCACGAAAAGTCAGCGAAGGTCCGGGAGCCATTTGCGAAATCGAAATAGAAGCGCCACCTGAAATTGTTTGGAAATTTGTTTCCGATATTAATATCAGCGCGGAATATTCCGAGGAGTTCCAAGGCGCAGAATGGGCATCGGGGTACACCAAACCCGAGTTAGGCGCCAAATTCATAGGTACCAATAAACACAAACACATCGGCGAATGGCAAACCACTTCTACAATTACCGAATTTGAAGACAATGTTCTCTTTGGCTGGGCTGTTGGCGACAACGAAGAAACAGCCGGTGCACGTTGGCGATGGGAAATAGATGAGCTACACGGAAAGCGAAGTCGTCTCCGTCATACTCTCAGACTCGGCCCTGGTGCTTCGGGACTTACCCCTGCTATCGAGTCAATGCCTGACAAAGAAGAGCTAATTATTACTCGCCGACAAGAAGAGCATTTATCTAATATGCGAAAATGCCTATCGGCCATCAAGGTCCTTGCAGAGAGTTAATGGCATCAAAGCTGCGAGAAGCTAATGGTCGCTGGGCACCGAGCCCTACAGGACACCTGCATCTTGGAAACCTCAGGACTGCCCTCCTGGCCTGGCTATTCGCAAGATCACAGAACGGTAATTTTTTTTGGCGATTTGAAGATCTCGGTGACGCTTCGAAACCAACTTTTTGTAATAGTCAGCTCAATGACATAGCTCTAATCGGTATTGACTGGGACAATGAACCAATTAAGCAAAGCGATCGTCTCGATTACTATTTAGATGCACTGAATGACTTAAAACGACAAGGCCTGACTTATCGATGCTGGTGCAGTAGGCGAGAAATTCGCGAAGCTTTAGAAGCACCGCATGGTCTTTTACCTGAAGATGCTTATCCAGGCACATGCCGTCACCTCAGTCAAAAAAAAATTAACGAGTACGTCAATTCTGGTAGGGCACCATCAGTTCGATTAGCTAGCAACCATGAACAAGTACATTTTCTAGACAGACAGACGGGTCTTTACGTCGGCACTGTAGATGACTTTGTTCTGCAGCGCAGCGACGGCATGCCGGCATACAATTTGACTGTGATCGTCGACGATCATCTTCAAAACATTCAAGAAGTAGTGCGCGGAAATGACCTATTGTCTTCTACTCCGCGCCAAATATTTCTCTGCTCGCTTCTTGGTCTGAATCAGCCTCAATACGCTCACGTTCCTCTAGTCCTAGGACCATCTTCGAAACGATTAACTAAACGAGATGGAGCGATCACGTTGTCGGAACAAATGAATCTCGGTCTAAAACCTCTGGACATCACAAATATGCTTTTAGAAAGCCTGAATCTGCCCACTATCGAACAGATAAATGAACTCTACGATATTCCGAAGGAGTTTCGCTCCCAAGACTTACCGAAGGATCCCTGGATCCTGAACCTCGGTTAGCGCCAGGGCTCAACAATCACTTTTGCATGTAATTCTGGATCAGCTAAATCATTGAAGGCTTGAGCGATTCCATCAATTCCTACTTTGCCAGTAATAAGGTTTTCCACGTTTAGCTCGCCTTCGGCTATCGCCCTTAACGTATCTCGAAACTCCTTGGCCGAATAACCTAAAACAAACTGCAAGTTAAGCTCTTTCCCTATCGCTACCATCGGACGGAAGCTATCTTGTTGCATACAAACTCCGACAACCACGACACTTGTGCCTCTCATAGCACCCGTCATTATTTCTTCTATAACACCCGGTACACCCACACATTCGAAGATGATTCCTCCCTTCTTGGGACGTAAACCATCATGAGGAGAAGATTTATCAATGGTCTTCTTGGCTGAAGCAGAAATCGCTCGCCATGAATCATAAGGAGATGAATCAGCTGGATTGATGACCTCGTCGGCACCCAGTATTTCAGCTAGTTCGCGGCGCCTCGGCGAAAAATCACTCGCTACTATTGGACCACAGCCTTTTTGCTTTAGAGCAGCAATTACTGCAAGACCAACAGGTCCACAGCCAATGACGAGACAGCTTCCGTCGAGAGAGCCCGCAGCTTTTTCAACGGCATGACGACCAACAGCCATCGGTTCGGTCAACGCAGCTCGTTCAGCAGAAAGCCCATTAGGAATTTGAAGTAACAAAGACGAAGTAAGTAACATGTGTTCGGCGTAGCCACCAGAAACATCATTGGAGAAACCGATGGCTTTCGCCTCACGGCCGCTCATAAGTACTGGATACGAACAAACTAAATCTCCAGTTTTTAAATGAGAGGGTGCTCCCCGCCCGAGTTCTAAAATCTCTGCGCTAAATTCATGTCCCAAAACAACGTCTCGTGAAGTGTCATAAACTAACGGACCGCCAGACTCTCTCTGTGCTTTTACCATTGCTTCGCCATGGTGCAACGCATGAAGATCACTTCCGCAAATGCCACATGCCATCGTTTTTACAAGGGTCTCGCCTTGACCCGGAGAAAGATCAGCTACCTCCGTTACAATAATTTCCTTATTTCGCATTACTGCTGCCCGCATCATCGCCTCCCTTCAATATGTAAATTTTTTGACATTAACAAGTCGGCCAATAACTAAGTGGCCGATCTTCGGGCTTAGGAACCGGCCTATTCGCGAGCATTTCCAAGTCATTAGCTAACACAATTCGAGTAGTGCCTGGATCAATCATTTCATCAATTCTCATTGTCCCCGCCGCATCATAAGGGTCTGTCGACTCCCCAACTTCGTTAACTAACCGAACTCGTTCAGCTTCACGTTCATCTGGATCAATAATCTTCGCTAGCTTTGACCCAAACGCAACGTTTACTCCTACTTCCGGATCCATAAACCCAATTTCCGCACCAGGCCAGGAATAAACACCATGCGCTGGCATTTGAGAACCATTCATCGCCTGCCATGCCAATCCAAAAGCTTTACGAATACATACTGTCAAAGTTGGCGTTGAAGCGTTTTGTAAAGCGTGCATCATTCTCATACCCCAATGAAGCATTAACTCGTGCTCTACACGTTCCCCAACCATAAACCCGGGAACATCAACTAAAAAAACCATCGGAATGTTATACGAATCGCAGACTGTTGCTAGTCGAATTATCTTGTGACACGCCTGAGGATCTAAAGTCCCGGCCTGGAACATGGGATTATTAGCTATAACACCAACCGAAAAACCATTTATTCGAGCTAACCCACATACAACGTTTCGCGCATACAAAGGCTGAATTTCCAGCAACGAGTCCGGATCAACAATCTGCTCTACAAGCAGGCGCATGTCATAACCGCGCGTTCTCTTTTCAGGAACCAGATCCCCTATTTTTGAATCAAATTCGAGATTTCCTTTTGGTTCATTTCGCGGCGCCACTTCCCAAGCATTACCTGGTAAATAAGAAAGCCATTTGCGAATCGCTGTGTACCCATCTTCATCACTATCAACTCCAAGATCAATCTGGCCGGTCTTTCGAGCATGCACATCCACTCCACCAACATCTTCAAATGAAATAACTTCACCCGTCGCTACTTCGAAAACTTTCGGCGAAGTAACAGCGAGACAGGAACCTCTAACCATGACTACGTAGTCAGATAAGGCAGACAGAAACGAAGAGCCACCAAACGATTGGCCGGTAATCATTGTGGCCATAGGCACCCGATGGCGTCGCTTTGCCAATTCGAAAAGGCCACCAGGCTCACTGATTCCTTCCGAACCCATAATGTCGGGGATACGAGCTCCTCCAGTCTCGCCAAAATGAACTATCGGTATCCCCATTGCGAGTGACCGCTCATAAAGACGATGCTCTTTTCGTGTTCCAACAATTGATGATGAACCTCTGAGAACACTTATGTCATCGCCGAAGACAGTCACTGGTCTATTCTCAACGTTGCCGTGACCACCAATCTTCCCATCACCGGGGGTATGGTCTCGGTCTTCGACTCGAAGAGAACGGCTAAATGTTCCTATCTCTCGAAAAGTCCCACTATCAAGAAATTTCTCTATATGTTCGCGCACAGTCCGATCGCCCTCTTCGTGCATACGAACAATTTTTTCTGCCCCACCCATATCTCGCCTAATTTTTTCAGCACGAGCATGTAAGTCAGAAGTGCGTTCAGGATCGGTCATAAATTCCCCGCTTTACTTGATATCGAAACGTTAGCTCCTACGTCTAACAAAAATCTTTTGGAATAACTTTTAATTAGCCAGGGACTATCACTCCATGAACTGGAGCAGCGACCTTAGCTATGCCTGCCATTCGACTTAAAAGCGCGCCCGCTTCTTCTAGCGGCACTTCTTCACGGCTCAGCACATCAAATGGAAAACGTTTAGTTGCGAGAATGTCTAAGGCTTGGCGGTAAACCGGAGCATCAACTCCTAACGCACCCTTTATCGTGAGCTCTTTCCACACGATCGCGTCAGTGTGAAGATCGGGCACTCCTCGCGCCCCTTTCATACCTGCAACCACAACTGTCCCATTAACCTCTGCTAGCTGAACAGCTTGAGCAAATGCGTTCGGCGAATTAGCAGTCACATCTACAACTACATCTGCTAGACGACCCTCAGTAGCCTCCCTCAACTTTCGAGATGGGCTCTCCTCTGATACATCTACGACTAAGTCTGCACCTAGGGCCATGGCCATTTGAAGACGGTCGTGATCATTCGCTCCGTGCCCTGTAACCATTATGAAACCAGCCCCTGCTTCGCGCGCAGCGAACGCAGCACATAATCCCCTGATGCCGGGACCTAGAATAGCTACAACATCGCCATTTTTTGTCTGCGGAATCTCCACACCCCATTTGATTCCCGCGCCGAGTGGATTAAACAGTGTGGCGTCAACCGCAGCTAAACCAGATGGAACCGGCAAGACCAGCGAATCAGGTGCCAGGTAATGATGGGTCGCGTAACCTCCATACAGCGCAGGAATTCGAGCTGTCGGAATCATCCCATATAGATCAGTCTGTCCGTGAGCTCCACACCGACGATAGATACCTTGAGCACATTCATCGCATCTTCGACAGGATTGCCAACATTCCAGAGCTACACGATCTCCTTTGCTCACGCCCCAACGCTCCGCTGCTTTCTCACCAATTTGTTCAATAACTCCCACTGACTCATGTCCGGGAATCATCGGATATGTAGCTTTTATGTGTCCCGTGAAGAGTTCGTGGTCAGTACCACATAGGCCACAAGCTTCCACGCGCATCAAAGCATCATCTTCTTGAATTTCAGGGATAGAGAATTCTGCTATTCGTATATCTTCAATGCCATACAAAACTGCGGCTCTAGCTTTCCCCATAGCTCCGACGCTAGTTCGTTCTAAATGTATTTACTATTGAACGCTCACGACAAGAGGCTAAAAGCATCCAGCTGCACAACTTGATCGGCATGCCGTTCTAACATAGCTAAAAACATCTGATCTCCTCTTTGAGTACGTTCTACGAGCATCGCTGCGACAATAGCCATTAGGTACCCACCAAAAGATTGCCTCCTGTATCCGTACCAACATTCTGAAAAAGTGTAAATGCGCGGTTTTAGATAGCTTTTCAAAACATCGTAGTATTCCTGTACGAGGATTTTTTCATATTGACTGCGAAGTGCCGGAAGTAAACCGCTTCCAAGAAAATATGAGATATCGCTTATCCCCAGTCCGAAACTAACCGTTTGCCAATCAACTACTACTAGGGCTCTTTCTGCTTCCATATTAAACATCAAATTGTCTAAACGGAAATCACCGTGTGTTAGGCAAATCGGATCCGGCGCTGTGCGCAGCCACTTGTGGATCAGAGGAAGAAAATTATTTCCTACATCAATAGCTGATTTTGACACGTCACCTTCGTAACGACTGAAAAAAGAAGAAAACAATTGGTGAACTAAAGCAACGAAATCGCCAATGTCTGAACTTTTGCGTTTTGTTAACCAATCTTTTGAGCTTAAGGAATCACTGTCCCAAGTAGATCCGTGCAACCTAGCTGCTTCCCTGACTGCTACTTGTGCTTGTTCAAAGGTACTACCAACCAACTGATCACCTTGCTCCATAGGAGCAAGATCTTCCATTACAAGAACCATGTCTGCGGTACCGGGAATAATTTCTGCTCTGTAGATCTTTGGTAAGGCCACATCGACTAGATGGCTGACTTCGCTATAAAAGCGAACCTCTTTTTCATAGGCACCAGTTTGGATGCCGGTTGCTTGCGTTTTTTTGTCGTTAGACGCAAACTTCATGATCACTGTTGATGGAACAGATTTACTCTTCCACTCTAATTCAACACGAATGTTGGCTCCCATCTGTCCAGTTCCCACTGAGTTGCAACGAAACCCAACTACCTGATCAGATGACTCAGCAAACATCGAGTTCAGCCATTCAATCGAAATGTCTTCTAGTTTAAATACTGATATCGCACTCATTTGAGACAATCTATAAAAGTAAATATTAGTACGAAAACAGCAGGTAATTCTCGCTCGTCTAACCACCTACCTAACTGCATCGACACCTCGCGACACGACCCATTGAATAATTTAACCTTATCTATCGAGACGGTCAGAAAGGGTGCAGTACTCCATACGCTCATATTCATGGTTAGAATTCTCACCTGCCTAATTAGCGTGTTCGTATTTGCAACTGCCTGTTCTTCTGATTCACCAACTACCGATTCATCTCTAGCTTCGACTGAAACGACACTTGATATCAAAGACTCTTCAGAATCGCAGGAAAACAGTTCAAATTCTTCTGAATCAATTTTTGATTACGCTTCGTCTACAACGGACAGCGGCAGACCAGTGATAAGCGTCACAAAAAGCAATTCAACACCTCCAAAGCTCTTATTCTCTGATATTCGATCTGGTGAAGGACCTCAAGTCGAAGCAGGGGACTTAGTAGAAGTCCAATACGTTGGAGCGCTTCTCGATAGCGGTTTAGAGTTTGATGCCTCATGGGACAGAGGCCAAAGTTTTTTTGTCTTAATCGGTGTTGGTGCGGTCATACAAGGATGGGACCAAGGAATCCTTGGGATGCGATCAGGGAGTCGCCGTTTACTAGTCATCCCACCTGAGTTGGCTTACGGGGAACAGGGAGCGGGAGATGCTATCGGACCCGACTCATCATTAGCATTTGTTGTTGACGTATTGCAGATTGTCGAGGTCTCGCCCCCAGAAATTCCAGTAGTCGAACCTCTCGAGAATGATTCATTGCTCATGGTTGATGAAACCGTAGGAACAAGCGATAAAGCCGTTGAACCTGGTGACACTATTACGGTTCATTATCTCGGCACTCTAGAAGATGGAACCATTTTTGATGCGTCTTGGAGGCGTGGACAACCATTCACAACGCAAATTGGTGTAGGTCGCGTTATCCCCGGCTGGGATCAGGGGATGATTGGTATGCAAGAGGGCGGAAGAAGGTTACTTCACATACCCAGCGATCTTGCTTACGGAAAAAATGGTTCAGGATCCACAATCGGTCCTGATACTCCGCTCGTGTTTGTTGTGGACCTACTCAGAATTCATAACTGAGCTCTTTAAACATTCGATGCGACAAGACCTACTGGGGGAGAGTCCCATTCTTTAAGAACTGGTAGAACTTCTTTAGCGAAAAGATCCCGATTACGTCGAGCCTCACTATAGGACATTCCGGCAAAACTTAAGTTCGGAAAAAACGCTGCGATCCCGATTTTATCCCTAATGAATTGAATTTTTTCTAACACTTGATCTGGCGTTCCGAAAGGCATTAAACGAGCAAAGTCTTCCGCAGCTCCGCTACCACCATGGCGATCTATGTATTTACTTATTCCTTCATAGAATTCATAGCCCTTCACACCCTCATGAGGGCGCTTAGAACCGAACTCATAATGCTTCATTACTGTCCCATAATAATTACACATGTGTTCCAAAGCTTTATCTTCAGCACGCCCCGCATTCGAATCTACGAAACAGAAACCTCCTGATAATGGCGGTGGTGGAGCAAAATCATGGTGAAGTTTCCATTCCTTGTTATATGCGGCAAAGTCTTCTTCTACTACATCCCATGGTTTCTGCGGAATGACGAGAAGCCCTATTCCAAGTTGCGCCATCAGCGGCATTCCTTCGGGGGAAACTGCAGCTGCATATGTTCTACCCTTGAACGAATGTTGCGGTGATGGCCTCAGGTCACGTCGCGGTTGCTGAACAAACTCTCCATCATGCTCCATATATCCGTTTTCGAGGCCGTCGATAATCATCCGGGCATATTCGAGAAATCTCTCTCGGCTTGTGTCCATCGGAACTCTGAAACCTTCATATTCAACTCGCGCTATTCCACGCCCAACACCAAGAATTAGACGACCACCGGACAAATTATCTAATAAGGTGATTTGTTCAGCAACACGAACTGGGTCATGCCAAGGCAACACAACCACTCCAGTACCCACCATAAGATTAGTCCTCGAGGCAACCCATGTTAAAAGTTGTAAAGGGTCTGGGCACATTGTGTAATCCGTAAAATGATGCTCAACCGTCCACACAGAATCAAAACCTAGATCTTCTGCTTCCTCGACCATCCGCATTTCCTGATCCCAGACTTCTTTGTCTGTGAGTGCATTTTCAGGATTTTGGAACGCTACCGAATATCCAACATGCATTTGTGTCTCCCCCAGCAATTAGTAAATCCACCTATCTCCAAAAGTTAGTCCAAACACCCTGTCTTTGACTTCTCAGCTCTTGGAAATTTTAAACCAACGGTGTAAACATCTCGTGTGGCTATACAAATTCTTCCTGAAGATGACAGCCGGCGTTTATCCGTACAA